>WOR8_10009047_pt1 | contig 14828 bp, 10 predicted proteins | sample DeeMarSeWOR38_10_FD_19890 | JGI IMG/M metagenome (IMG submission 19890) | reverse complement strand
GATACAAGACTTACTATTGCAAGAATTATTGCAACAATGTAAAAACGTACGACAATTTTTGGTTCCGCCCACCCTTTCATTTCAAAGTGATGATGAATGGGAGCCATTTTAAATACTCGCCTACCCACGCCAAATTTCTTCTTAGTGTATTTGAAGTACAGCTTTTGAATAATTACAGAAACCGTTTCTAAAAAAAACACACCACCGAGAATAGGAATTAAAAGTTCTTTCTTTATAAGCACGGCCAAAATTCCGAAAGCTCCTCCCAGAGCGAGTGAGCCTGTATCCCCCATGAATACCTGGGCGGGATACGCATTGTACCACAAAAACCCTAATGATGCTCCCACAAGGGCGGCGACAAAAACCGTTAATTCACCCGAACCTGGCAAGTAGATTATATTCAGATAATCTGCAAAGATTGCATTGCCGCTTACATAACTAAGAACAGCAAGTGCAATCATCACTATTGCAACTACTCCGATTGCCAGACCGTCTAAGCCATCCGTTAAATTAACAGCGTTTGATGTTGCTGTAATTATGAATATCACAACCGGTATATATAAAATCGAAAGATCAAGATTAACATCCTTAAGAAACGGAACGGTTGTTAATGTGCTGACCTTCTCAAACTCCGGTGAAAAGTAAATAACTATACCAACAGTCAGTCCAATTAATACTTGCCCTAAAAGTTTATACCTACCTATTAGCCCATTGGGTAATTTTTTTATTACTTTCAAATAGTCATCCAAAAAGCCTACAGCACTTAACCAGACCGTACCTGTAAGAATTAAAATTATGTACGTGCTTTTAAGGTCACCCCAAAGTAAAACCGGCACTATCACAGAAAATATTATTATCAAACCACCCATAGTTGGTGTTCCGGCTTTTGACCAGTGTGATTTAGGAGCATCTTCTTTTTTAGCTTCTCCGATCTGGAATTTTTGCAAAACCTTTATAATCCTTGGTCCCAGGTAAAAAGCCAGGAATAAAGCTGTGATGGCAGCAAGTGCAGATCGGAACGTTAAGAACCTGAAGATATCAAATCCCGGAGGTGCATAAATCTTATTTATATATTCAAGAAGGTAGTAGAGCATCAGTTGACTTTCTGCTTTATCTCCTTTAAGAAATCTTCCATATGCATGCTACGTGAACCTTTTACCATGATAACAGATTGCTGCAGATCCATATTTCGAATTCCAATGATTAATGACTTTCTGTTATTAAAATGCTTTAGAATTATATCTTTCCGATTTAGTTTTTGGCTTAAGTGTTTCATCCGCGTACCGATTGTGTATACTTCATCTATACGGACTTTATTTATTGTCCTTGCAAGCTTTTCATGTAATATTATTTCAGGTTTTCCTAATTCAAGCATATCACCTAAAAAAAGAATTTTTCTTTTATACGTTTTAATTTTACCAAGTAATTCAATCGCCACTTTTGTTGATTCGGGATTTGCGTTGTAAGTATCATCAATCAATACAGAATTCTTTAGTTTAATTACATTCATCCTGCCTGCTGGCATTTTTAGTTTCTTCAACCCATTTAGCAAATTGGTTTTTGAAATTCCCAGTTCAAGAGCAACAGCGGCGGCTGCAACAAAACTTTTAGCACTCTGCTCACCGTAAAGTGGAAGTTCCATTAGTATCTTTTTCCCGTTTCTGATTAATTCAATAACTGGTCTTCCATCATCGGTGTATTTTTTAATTTTTCCATAGACATTGGTCTGGGATTTAATGCTGTATTTAATCGCAGAATCTTTTTTAACCTTGTAATTTCTGATCAAAGGATCATCGTAATTAATAAAAAGCTTTCCTTTGTTTTTAATTGTTTCATCAAGCAATGAAGATTTTTCCTTCCATACACCTTTTTTATTCTTTAAAAATCGAAGATGTGATGATCCAATATTTGTGATCAATGCATAATCGGGAGAAATTATCCCTGAGGTATAAGGAATTTCTCCAAAGTGATTAGTGCCAAGCTCTGCGACTAAAATTTGATGCTTTTCATTTGTATTCAGTATTGTCAATGGCACGCCAATATGATTGTTATTATTATTATTTGTTTTACTTACTGAAAATTTTTCAGAGAGCAGATCAGCAAGCATATCTTTTACAGTTGTCTTACCGGAACTTCCGGTAATCGCTACAACTTTTGCATTTAATTTCTTTCGCCATATCTTTGCCAAATCACCAAGTGCTCTTGTCGTATCTTTAACTGTTACAATAGGGACATTTACCTCATCAAAATCAGCAAGTTTCTTTTCGCTGATTACCACCGCAATCGCACCATTCTTTATCGCTTCGAGAACAAAATTGTGTCCATCGAATCGTTCACCTTTAATTGCAATAAATAAAGAGTTTTTTTTTACATCTCTTGAATCAATCGTGACTCTGTTAACTGCTTCAAATTCATCAGGTGAATAAATAACAGCAGAAGGAACATTAAACATGTCTTCAATATTTAACCGGATTTTTTTCAAATCCCCATATATCGCTTAGCTGTTTCTCTGTCAGAAAAATATTTTTTAACACCATCTACTTCCTGATATTCTTCGTGTCCTTTGCCGGCAATAAGAATTATTGCACCTTTCCCGCTATCCTTAATTGCATTTTCAATGGCTTCTTCCCTGCTCTCTATTATCTTATAATTATCTTTTGTGATACCGGATTTTATTTCTTCAATAATTGTTTCAGGTTTTTCAAATCTTGGATTATCCGAGGTTATTATCACGCGGTCACTAAGTTCAGTTGCAATTTTTCCCATTACAGGTCGCTTCTGCTTATCCCTGTTTCCGCCGCATCCGAATACTGTTAAAACCGGAATATTTTTAGAAGTCAATTTTCTTATTACCAGAAGTGCTTTTTCCAGACTATCGGGCGTGTGGGAATAGTCTATTACGACTTTTCTTGTTCCATTAGTTAACACTTCAAATCTCCCGGGAACTTGCGACGTCGTTTTTATACCTTCAACTATCTCATCTGCATTTAAACCATTAAGCTTTGCAACAGCGAAAGCAGAGGCAGTATTGTAAGAATTGAAATCTCCTACGAGCGAAGTCTTAATTGAATACGTTTTGTTTTCGAAGTGAAGTTTAAATGTTGTACCTGTTAAGTCGAAAGAAATATCGGATATTCTAAAATCTGCCACTGCATTAGTTCCAAATGAATATTTAAAGGAGTTGCAATCCTCAATTACATCGACGCTATGCAAATCATCCGCGTTATAAATTGCAGTTGAACTGGCGGGGAGATTATCAAATAAAAGTTTTTTTGCTTTGAGGTAATTATTAAAATTGTTATGGAAATCCAGATGTTCAGCGGTAATATTTGTAAATACCGCAGAACTAAAATGAACATTGTGAACCCTGTTTAAGGCAAGTGAATGTGATGAGACTTCCATTACAGCATATTCACACCCTGCCTGTTTCATTTCCAGAAAAATTCTGTTTAAATCTCTTGATTCAGGAGTAGTTAATTTAGATTCAATTTTTTCTTTACCTATATAATTCATTATCGTACCTATCAATCCTACCCGATTCCCCGCAGTTTCAAATATATTTTTTATATAATAGGCTGTGGTTGTTTTTCCATTGGTTCCGGTAATACCAATCAAATTTATTTTTTTCGACGGCTCACCGTAAAAAATATTCGAAATTTCCGCCAAGGCTTTTCTCGTATCGGATACTAAAATTTTTACCGCATTTGAACCTGTTATAATTGAGTCAGGAATTGCATCATTATCTTCAACTACAACTGCTGCTGCATTTTTGTTTAAGGCTTCTTGAATAAATTGATGCCCGTTTGTTTTGAATCCTTTAATTGCAATAAATACAGAGCCTTGCATTACATTGCGAGAATTATATTCTACACCACTAATCTGCTTTTCGGATGGACTTCCGACTAATTGAATAACCTGGATTCTATTTAAAATTTCTGTAAGCAGCATTAGTAAATCCGGGTTCCGTTTATTGTTTCATCAGAGCAGTAAATTTTGCAAACCTGGTTTTTCTTAATAACTGAACCCGGCTTAATACTTTGTTTGATTACCACACCTGAACCAATCAAATCATACTTTAGTGTAAGCTGATTCAGAACTGTCAAGGCTTCTTTCAGTGTTCTTCCGATAAGGTTGGGCATTAAGCTTTTATTTGCTGTAAACCTGTTTTCATTTATTGTCCCTTGTAATTTTGGATTTTCAAATTCAACACTGTTTATAAAAATTTGTTCGTCGGATATGTTACCATCAATTAAATTTTTCACACCAGAAGAATTAATATCTTCCAGGAATTTTTCCGATTCTACCCTGATCATCTTCCCGGCAATTTGTTTAAAGACCGGGGCAGAAACTTTCCCTCCGTAATATTCACCCCTGGGTTTATTAATAAGCACGAAACAGACTATCTCAGGTTTTTCAACCGGAAAGAAGCCAATAAAAGTAGAGTAATAGGAATCATTGGAATATTTACCGTTTATAATAACTTTTGATGTGCCTGTTTTTCCACCTACTGAGATATTATCAAGCATTGCCAGATTTCCGGTACCATTTTGAACGGCGCCAGCTAAAAGCATTTTCATTCTTTCGGATGTTTTTTTAGAGATGACTTTTCTAACGACAACCGGAGAATATTCTTTTACTAAATTTTTATCATTATTTACCACCTTTTTAACAATCAACGGCTGATAAAGTATACCCCCGTTAATTACTGCACAAAATGCAGTTGTTAATTGAATTGGTGTTACTGATATTCCATAACCAAAAGACATAAATACTTTTGTGAGTTTAGACCACTCGGCTGGTTTAAGAAGTCTGCCGGTAACTTCGCCCGGCAGAGTTACTGATGTGTAAGTTCCAAAACCAAATCCGCGGACATAGTTATAATAGATTTCATCGTCTAAACGCTGAATTAATTTCGCTACTCCTATGTTGCTTGATTCCTCAAAAATTTGCCTGACGTTTAACTTTTGATACTTATGGGTATCATTTATATATGCATTTCTGAATTTATATCTTCCGTTTTCAACATTTAGAGTTTCTGTTTCATTACATTCCCCTTTATCCAGCAGAGCAGAGAGGGTAAAAACTTTAAATGTTGAACCAGGCTCATATACATCTGTTATAGCCCGATTTTTTCTCTCAAAATCACTAAACTTCCAATAATTGTTTGGGTCATAATCTTTAACATTAGCAAGTGCAAGAATTTCTCCAGTATTTGGGTTCATTACTATTCCAATTGCAGACTCGGCAGAATAGTCATTGACAGCTTTTTTTAATTCTTCTTCAAGAATTACCTGATAGTTTCGATTAATAGTCAAGTAAACATCGTCGCCTGGCACCGGTTTTTTTGTCTGGTTGTCATAAACGGAGATTATTTCTCCAACAGCGTTTTTTTCAATCAATTGAGCACCGTTCTCTCCGTTTAATTCATCTTCAAAACTATTTGCAATGCCATTAACTCCTTCATATTCCTTATTTACATAACCCAAAATGTGAGAGGCAAGACTACCATAGTGGTAAATTCTTGTGGGTTCAACTTTGTAAAACAAACCCGTTAATTTATAGTCAATTATATTCTTTGCTTTTTCGTAGGAGACTTTCTTCTCAATACAGATAGTCTTTCCATTTTTTTTAAGCTGGGTTAAATAATAATTTTTACTTTTCCCGAAGGTTTTTGAAAGCTTATCCGACAGTTCTTCCTTCTGATTTGATGAGAGCATTCTCAGATCAGCATAAAATGAAATATCATTTCTGTTGTAAGCAAGCAATACTTCATTTCTGTCGTAGATGCAGCCCCTTTCGGCTTTAATTGACTCGGTATTTGTCTGTTGTCGTTTTGCAAAGTAACTTAGCTCATCGGCTTTAATTAATTGAATATCAACGAGTTTGTAAACAAGCAGACTAAAAAAAAGAAAGACTAAGATTGTTATAAAAAGTGTACGCGAATTATTCATACTTGTTATTTAGTTCGTTTTCTGTTTCTTCAATTAATTTTTTTTCAAGGATAACTTTTTTACTTATTTCCATATCATTTTCTGTCAATCCAAGATTGGTTGTTGCATATTGCTTTATTACATCTTCCGATGTATACATCTGATAGCTAGCAATTAGACTAACCCTGTTAATCTTTTGAGCTCTTATTTCCTCATCCAGGTTAGTACGTTCTCTTATTAACTCTTCACATTTAAGTCTTAAGCCCTGCGCAACAAGTAAAATTCCTGTAATGAGAACCAGAAAAAAAACAAGAATAAAGATTGCCGGTTTGGAATTTTTTTTCATAATCTTTCGGCGGCTCTCAGCTTAGCGCTTCTTGCTCTGTTATTCATTTGCAACTCAGAAGTTGAGGGAGTAACAGGTTTATTAGTTAATATTTTAAGGCGTTGTTCTTTTCCACAATTACAAACGGGAGAACCCTTGGGGCAAACGCAAGCCAAGCTCTCATACTTGAAGAATTCTTTCACAATCCTATCTTCCAGTGAATGGTAACTAATGATAACCAGCCTTCCTCCTTTGCCCAGTACTTTCACTGAATTTTCAAGGAAGGTTTTAAGAATACTCAGTTCATCATTTACATAGATTCTTAAAGCCTGAAACACCCTTGATAATGTTTTTGTTAAGTATCTGGCATTTGTAACAGAAGAAATTATTTCTTTTAATTCATCTGTTTTTGTAATCCTGTTAGTTTCTCTTTCTTTACAAATTGCCCTGGCAATCCGCCTTGAATTTTTCTCCTCGCCAAATTCGTAAATTATTGTAGCTAAAACGGATTCGGATTCTTCATTTAAAATATCCGCAGCGGTCTTTCTTAAATTCTTATCCAATCGGAGGTCGAGATCGGTTCTACTGCTATAAGAAAACCCGGCTGCGGAATTATCTAATTGAAAAGAGGAAACTCCCAGATCAGCCAAAATACCATCAAAGAACTCTATTGATTCAATCTTTGCTATTACATCTACTAACGAAAAATTAAATTTATAAAACCTAATCCTCTTCTCACTTTTAAATTTTTCTTTACAAAATGCAAATGCATTTTCATCAACGTCGGTACAAACTACAACACCATCACTTTTTAATCTTTTAAGTATTCCCTCCGTGTGTCCCCCATATCCCATCGTTGCTTCAAAATAGTACCCCGATTTATTAGTTATTAATAACTCAGTACTTTCATTTAATAAAACCGGAATATGTAATTGCTTCATCCTCCGGCCATCACTTTAGCAGCTATCTCTTCATAGGTCATCGGTGATTCAGCCAGATAATCTTCATAAATCTTTGGATTCCAAACTTCAATTTTTCTAAGTGCTCCAATTATTAACACTTCTTTTTCTATTTTTGCATAGTCAATTAATAGTTGAGGAATAAGAATTCTCGATTGAGAATCCATCTTATCTTCGGTAGCATACTGAACAAACATTCTTATAAAGCGAAGTTGATCGGGTTGGAACTGATTTAGTTTCATTAAGCGGTCTTCAATAATCTGCCATTCGTTAAGGGGATATAAATCAATGCACTTCGATAATCCTTTTGTCATGACAATCGAATCATTTGCATCTGGTGAGATATGCTTGGAATATGTAAATTGACCTTTAAACAAATCCTATTCCATTATTTGGGATTTTTCACCACTTTTCCCCACTACATCCCAAAATAATAGAAAATTTTGACGAAAGTCAAGAAAAATCTTCACTTAAATTAAAGATATTTAGAGGCTAATTGTGGGGAATAAATCTTATGGGATAGATTGAACGGAATTGAGAAGAGATTAAAGTCTAATAATCTGGTCTGGACAATACCCTTTATGCTGATGTGATTAGCCGGTGAATATGTCTTCATTGCATTTCGCCTGACAGGCAGACTTGAATCCCGATAAAATCGGGACTGATTACAAAATAGTTGACCTTCTTCTTTTATCTTCTGAAATCAAGCACTTTTTGTTAACTATGCCTTAATTTGTACACTAATTTGTTCACAAAATCAAAGAAGGTTTACTTTAACAACATTTATCCACCGAGGCTATACTACACTAAAGTTTCCATTAGTAAACTTCAGCGTAGGAGGACCATCTTCTTTGTCTCAACAAAATCTCCTGCCTGCCTGCCGCCTGCCTGTCCGGTAGGCAGGGTAGGCACGGCTTGAAGTCTGTAAAAGTATATGCCACTTTGTAAAGTTGATGCATCAAACTCAACTTTATAACTTCCAATTGGTTTCTCTTCATTAACCAGAGTAACTATTTCATTTCCTAAAACATCATAAACTTTGAGTGTAACAAAGCTTAACTCAGGGATTTGGTATTTAATTATTGTTGAGGGATTGAATGGATTGGGATAGTTTTGAGATAGATAAAAGTCATCGGGTACAATTGAAGCTGGCTGGGTCTCTTCTATATCATTAGGTTCATCAGTGATTTCAAATATTTCAAAATGGGTAAAATCGAGGAAGTAAATCAAGCCATTCGATAACACAACATCGTTTGCAAACACACCGGGTGTTTTATGATAAGCTACCTCCTGAGGTGAGACGGGAACCGATACATCGTAAACATGTAATCCAATTCTCTGACAGTCAGTGACATAGATCGTGTCGTTTGCAGCAACAACGTGATTGACGTGGTTTAGGTTATTCACAATTGTTCCAACTTCGATAGGTGTAAGTGGATCAGAAATATTAAAAATTCTAATCCCGCCACTAAAGTCTGCAAGATATAAGAAATTATAATCTTGAGAAATATCGACCCACCAAGCATTACCAGAAGTGTTGTAGCTGGCTACTTCCACAAGATTGTTTGGATCAGATGCATCAATAACGTAAAGACCGTATGATTCGTCAGGTAGAAAAAGATATGGCCAGGATACTTTAACATTGCGAACTCCAAATCCAGGATTGCTGATAGGATCCCACAGAGTCCAGTTCCCTAATGCTATCGGTGCATTCACTTGTGTAACATCAAAAATCTGAACACCCCCGTAAGCTGTTGCTACAATAGCCAAGTTTTGATATCGCTCAACGCTTAATGGGGCGCCGAAAGTACCAGGGGGTAGCATCCAATCGCCAACTGCTACCGGTGTCGAAGGATTGGATATATCATACACGCGCACTCCGGGAACTAAGTTAATTTCAAGACCTGGGACATAAAGGTAGTTTTCTGAGACTGAAATCCATTTAGGTCGTCCATTAATATTAAGGCAATTAACCTCAAATGGTGCTGAGAGATTAGAAACGTCATAAACCAACAAATTGTTGGTGTCACTAAAAAGAGATATATAAGCGTAATTATCTCTTATTGCTAACCCATTTGCAAGAGCATGCGGTTCATAGGCACCACATTCCATTATTGAATCCGGATCGGTGACATCAATAACTCTTAGTCCATAGGAACCAGCGGCAACACACGCATATCCATTAGTGTAATCAAAACCATGAAACAACCAGGAACCTGGCATACTATAAGAACCAATTTGCACCGGAACTGCAGGATCGGACACATCCAGTATAACAATCATCTTCCCTGTAATATCACCATTTTGCAAATAGTACATAATATTACCTGATAGTACGAGACGGGAAAAATAGGCATCGTTCTGATTATGAGGGAAAAAACCAACTTGATGAATCTGAGAAACATTAGAGGCATCAAGGATACGAATACCATAAGCAGCGTCTATGATATAGACATAATTTCCCTGTATTGCTAAATGATGAATCAAACCTATACCACCGGGTGGTGTGTAACTGCTTAGAAATTGTGGAGATGAGGGAATACTAACATCATAAACTACAAGTGCCGATTTAACAGCAATATAAGCTTTATGCTCCGCTACATAGACTTCCTCAGGTATCCCTACGGTTGTAAAAGAACCTGCTTCAACCGGTTGTACCGGATCTGAAACATCGATTATCTTAACTCCTGAGAAGCCGTCTTCATCGTTTGCAGTAACATAGACATAATCTCCTTCAACAAACAAGCTTGTACAGTTATCCGGAAGTGAAATATATCCAATCAGTTGAGCTGAAGTAGGATTTGACAACTCACACACGTACAGGCGATAATTATTTTTAGAAATATTACCACTATAAAATAATATATAAGCAAAATTACCAGATGCCTTTACTCTGTCAGCCGCCCAGATTTCTACTCCTGCACAAGAATCACTATTAACAATGTATCCGATTTCTGCCGGGGCGGCAGGATCTGACAGGTCAAGCACACGGAGACCTGATGCTGTTCCGGAGGCCATAAGTGCATAGTCTCCAAACATAGTAACATCATAGGATTGTTGAACGAAGTGATGGATTTCACATAGCATTCTTACGTTTAGGCTGTCCTGCGCAACCGCTATATTCAAAAAATGAGATAGCAGGAATGAGCCAATCAGGAAAAGGACTAAACGTACCATAACTTTTTTCATCCTTAATTTTTTATTAACCTATTCGAAATTGTATTAAATAACCGGTGATCTTATCATGGGAAATTAAGTTTGACTCGTATAAAAGTAAGTGTTGAAATCTATTTATCAATAATGAAACAAATCTTGCAAATAAGTATAATGCTATTTTCTTCAGCTCAAAGTAGTATTACATAACAATGATGTAACTTTATATAAACGGTAGTAATCATACAGTGTAACACAAGTGTGATTTTAAAGTGTTGTTTTTTAGAGAAAAGAAGCATATAGATTAAGCGATTCATCATACAAGCTTCAGATTACTGATAGTCAATCACATTATTAACTTTCTTAATCATTGTATATAGTTATAAAAAAATAGTTTTTGTATTCGCAAGTAGTGTGGCTGCTGATAATGCATCAGAAGGTTAGTAACTGCTGGTCAGGATCAGTCAGTCTATAAACGTTTGAGTAGATAAAATGTGATTATATAGTAATCAATCAATTAATTACAATCTTATCATTATCCAAAATATTCACTGATTCTCTAAAGGTATTCATAACTTTATGACTATTAATGATAGTGGAGGCAAAATCCATCGGTTACTAATCAGTTTATAAGGTACTTCTTCGCAATAATATTATAATTTTTTATTTGATCTTTAATCCACTTTCTACTCTTGTTCAATTCCTTTGCCATCAATTTAGCAACTTCAGGAGCTATTTCTATACTTGCTTTTGCATCAAGCAACAATATTCTGGTTCTTCTGGCAAGAAAATCCTCAACAGTTCGAGCCATTTCATTTCTAACAGCCCAAATAACTTCACCAGCAACTGTTGAAAATTTAGGATGCAGTAATTCTTTATATGATTTATCCTCTCTAAATAACACTTCAATGGCTGTAGCATCAGAACCATAAATTTGTAAATCACCGAATTCGTCCGAATGATTATGATAACCATGAATCTGAAGCTCCTGAGTAACCGAGGATTCCGGCTCAAGACGTGCAAGAACTGCTGCCTGATCAATTGTTTCTTCAGCCATTTTTCTATAAGTGGTCCATTTTCCACCAATAATTGTAACAAGCCCAGAACGTGAAATACTAATTGTATGATCTCGGGAAATTGCAGCAGTACTTTCTTCATCACCACTTTTTACTAACGGTCTCAATCCAGCAAATGCACTTAATATATTAATACGTGTTGGATCCTTTGTAAGGTAGCGTGCTGCATGTTCTAGCAGAAAATCGATTTCCTCTTCCAGTGGAACAGGATCAAGTTGATAGTCTTTTATAAAGGTATCGGTAGTTCCTATAAGAATACAATTATGCCAGGGTATTGCAAACAGTACACGCCCATCATCGGTTTCAGGGACCATAATTGCGCTATCACCCGGCAGGAAAGATCTTTGAAGTACAATGTGTACTCCCTGACTGCTGGTAATAATATTTTCTGCCGATTCATCATCCATTTTTCTTATAGAATCGGAAAAAACTCCTGTAGCGTTTATAACTACTTTTGCATTTATTTTATACTTTTTGTTCAATTCCATATCTATTGCTTCAACACCATTTATTTGCAGTTCATCCTTTAGTAAAGAACTAACCTTCATGTAATTAATTAACGTTGCACCTTGCTCAAAAGCTGTTTCAGCCATGTTTATACTTAGTCTAGCATCATCAAATTGTCCATCATAATAAATAACGCCACCTCTAAGTCCTTTTGTTTCTATTGTAGGAATATGTTTTAACGTCTCTTCCTTCGAAAGAATTTTTGATGGTCCAAATCCCTCCTTACCTGCAAGTGCATCATAGAGTTTTAATCCAATTCCGTAAAAAGGACCCTCCCACCAATCATAAGTGGGAACAACAAATGGTAAATCGTGGACAAGATGTGGTGCGTTACGCCTTAAAATTCCGCGTTCTTTAAGGGCTTCCAAAACTAAAGACAAATTGCCCTGCTGAAGGTAACGAATACCACCGTGAACTAATTTTGTGCTCCTGCTTGAAGTACCCTTTGCAAAGTCTGATTGTTCTAGTAACAAAGTTTTATATCCACGCGAGGCTGCTTCAATAGCTGTTCCTAAACCTGTTGCACCACCCCCAATGATTATAAAGTCCCATTTATCCTTAAAATGTTCGATACTTCCTATCATCTCATCGCGATTCATTTTTATCTCCACGGATGATTGAATTAAATTAGTATTTAGTGCTCTTTAAAAGTTTGTCTAATCTTTTGTAAATATTTTTTAGCATTCTCAAGTAACCATTTAATTGGATTTATTTTCTTCCTAATCAGGAAATCGTATAAAACTTCTGAAAATTCGGGTGTCCTTAAATAGCCGTAAGATTTATGTGGATTTCTTTCCCCGTTTATTTCATAGTCGTTGTTAACTATTATATCCGTAGCTTTTACTCCACTAGCATTTTCATTGTAATCGTCTCCGAGATTATAATTCATTGCCACTTTATCTTCTAAATCAGAAAAGTTGTACCAATTTCTTTTAACTCCAGGAGGAGTTTTAAGTTTTTCTTTCATGTGTAATTTCATATTCTGCTCCGAAGCGATCTTACTCATAATTATAGGTAAACCCAGAGGTGATCCCATTGTAACAAAGGTATCGATTTTTATTTCCGGAAGAATAAATGTTAATACATCGTATGCAACAATTGAGCCCATAGAATGCGCAATAAGCATTATCTCCTGTTTCTTGTATTTTTTTATAACCTCAAGAGCTCTTTTTCTTATAATATCTCTTGCAGCACATTTTATGTTTTCACTATCGTAACATTCCTCAGTATAATAAATTTCTAATTCTCTGAAGTACTTATGGATAATTATATCGGAAATGAAGGAATAGTTTATGGATAAGTCTTCATTTAAAAAGATTTTGTCCATTTGTTTTTCAAGGAAGCCTAATATTTTTTCGCGAATTCGATGGTGTTTAGGATTAAAATTTACAGGTGCAGGATTATACTTTTCTTCCAAGTAATATGGATCTTCTCTATCTATAATTGTTTCATCAAGGGGTTTTTCAAATAGAACATCTGCCCAATAAATAAGCTCGAAGTTAAATTTGAATTTATTCCTGTCAATTCCTTCTAAACCTTCAAGAATAGATTTAATCCACCACTCTTCCAAAGTTTTTTTTGAAGGTTTGTTACCTAATCCGTGAATACCTATAATTATCTTTGACACAATACTGTCTGCTTAACTTTTTGAATAGTTAGTATAAATTTTGCGTGATGAACTAATTAATAAATCCTGGTTTTATCCTTTATCCACTGTGCTCGGTCAGTAGTTATACCATCAATACCGATAGACTTTAACCACATTGCCTTGTCAGGATCATTTACTGTCCACACATAAAGCATTAAATCTTTAGATTTGATTCTATCGACAAACTTTTTGTCTATCATATTTCCTGCCCAGACATCAAGCCCATCAAGATCATTCATTGTTGCATTTGAAATTAATTTATCAATTGATGGGGAAAATAATCTTCCCAAGAATGAATAATCTAGCTCCACAAGCCATAATACTTTGTGTTCCGGTATTACCTTCTTTGCCCTGGCAACTGTAAAAATGTTAAAACTAATAATTTCCACCTGTTCAATTGCTAAATTACTATTATGTATTACTTCTTTTAATTCATTAATTATTTCAGGATCGGATTTAAGTTCTATTATTAGTTTTTTATCATTCGGTACTGTTTCCAAGATCTCGCTTAAGGTTGGAATCTTTTCACCTTGCCATTTCTTATCTCTATATATACCTACGTCAAGTTCTTTCAGTTCTTTTAGCGTTTGATTCTTAACAAGTTTATTTCTCCCCCCCGTTCGTTTGGTATTTTCATCGTGAATGACAACGATTTTTTTGTCTTTTGATAGCTGTACATCAATTTCTACAGCGTCTGCCTCCCTTTCCCAAGCAAGATTGACTGCAGCAAGTGTGTTCTCAGGTGCATCGAATGATTCTCCCCGGTGAGCTATTATCAAGCAATTCTTAGGCATTATTTTGATTCAAAGATTTTATTTCGCATTGACAAGTTGTAATCTAACAAGCACTAATGAAAATTACCATGGTCAGAGTAAAGATTGTCATTCAAAAATTCTTTAAGAAAGAGATTAATTAATTGAAACAAACACTGGTGCTAGCTTAAGTGGTGAGTGGATTTTATGAAAAAAAATCCTTTGATGATTAATTCCATTTTAGAGTATTTAGGGGCTGGTGAATGCATTCGAACAGCTGCCAGGCTGATTTCTCATCTCACTTTCTCCTATTCCAAAAGAACAATTTACACCCGCCTGATTCTCAAATTGTTTAAGACTTGTGTTTACAAATTATAGGATTGCATATCAAAAAACCCCAAAGATTCGGACACCTTTGGGGCTGAAAATGGACCTCGTGAATCCGTCTTCATTTCATTTCGCCGGACAGGCGGATTTG
>WOR8_10003749_pt1 | contig 14828 bp, 15 predicted proteins | sample DeeMarSeWOR38_10_FD_19890 | JGI IMG/M metagenome (IMG submission 19890) | reverse complement strand
ACGAGAGCTTTTAGTTGGCCACCATGAATGGTTTAAAAAAGCTATTCCCTTAATAGCATCAGAAAACATAACAAGCCCAGCAGTTGATGAGGCTTGTGCTTGTGATTTTTCACATCGTTATGCAGAGGGATGGTCAGGGCAAAGAGTTTACGCAGGTTGCAGTTTTATAGATGAAATTGAAGATATTTGTATGGAGCTTGCAAAAGAATATTTTAAGTGTATTCATGCTGATGTACGTCCCATTTCTGGAGTGGTGGCAAATTTAACGATGTACAATGCATTTACATCAGATAATAATGGAAAAATGTGTTGCATGTCTATCGTTAGGGGGGGTCATATCTCTCATGGCCCCAGGTTTGCTAAAAGTGGAAGGGAAATATTTGGTACAGCTGGAACTACAAGAGGGATAAATGTTGAATATTTAGCTTTCGATAATGATGAAATGAACTTAGATATAGACGCATCAGCTAAAATTATAAGAGAATTTAAACCAGAATTGGTTCTTTTTGGTGGTTCATTATTTCTGTTCCCCCATCCAGTTAAAGAACTTGGGGAAGTTGCACGAGAAGTGGGTGCTAACATAGGTTACGATGCTGCTCACGTTTCAGGATTAATAGGTTCTGGATATTTCCAAGATCCCTTAAGAGAAGGGGTAGATGTGATGACTATGAGTACTCACAAAACACTTCCAGGCCCACAACATGGAACATTAGTTTCAAATAGAGAGGATTTAATTGAAACGTTAAGATCATGTGCTTTTCCAGCATTATTATCTAATCATCATCTCCATAACGTAGCAGGATTAGCTGTAGCTTTTGCAGAAATGTTGGAATTTGGTAAAGAATATCATAAAAATGTTATTGATAATGCAAAATCACTTGGTGAAGCTTTGTATGATCAAGGTTTGAATGTGCTAATGGAACACAAGGGTTTTACAGAATCACATCAGATAGTTGTGGATATTACGAACTTCCAAAAAACTATTGGTTTAGGAGGTGATATCGAAAAATTGTTAGAAAAAGCGAATATTATCCTCAATCGAAATCTTTTACCCTACGATATTTCTGAAGGAAGACATTACCAAAATCCAGGAGGTTTGAGAATTGGAACTTCAGAAGTCACCCGTTTAGGGATGGGTAAAAGTGAAATGATCGACCTTGCTAAGTTCTTTAAAAAATTATTAATCGATAAAAAAAATCCTGAAGATGTGAAAAAAGAAGTCGCTGAGTTTAGAAAAGAATTTCAAGAGATTAAATACTGTTTCCAATCCCCTAACAGTGCATATGAGTATTTTAAGTTTTATTGATACGTTCTTAATCTTCTATCAACTCTTCCAATCCTTTATACGTACTTCCCAGAGTTATACCAAATAATAACAATAAAACTTATCTTATATGACGAATTTAGGTTCATATTCATATTTGCTACCAATTAACTTTTTTTATACTACCATGGTTATTGAAATTCTTGAGAAAAATGACCATAAACTCATGTTTGTGGTAGATAATATATCTCTGGAAATGATTAATGCGATTAGGAGAATCATTCTTTCGGAGATTCCAGTCATGGCTGTGGATGAAGTCATTGTTTTAAAAAACGATAGTCCTCTCTATGATGAAATCATTAGTCACCGACTAGGTATGATTCCTCTAAAAACAGATCTAAAAGCTTATAAACTACCTCGTGATTGCGATTGCGGGGGATTTGGATGTGCTCTTTGTCAAGTATCATTAACTTGTGAGGTAATTAATACATCAAATAGTCCTATTGAAATCTTTTCAGGGGATCTAAAATCAAATGATCCCGAAATAGTACCGGTTGATCCTAATATACTGATTGTTAAAATTGATAAGAATAATCAGCTAATTCTGGAAGCTTATGCTATATTAGGGCTTGCAAAGGATCACGTTAAATGGCAGGCGGTTTCAAATTTTTTTTATAGAGATTATCCCGTGATTGAATTTAATAATAGTAAGTGTACCAATTGTACAGATAAATGCGTAGTATCGCGAATGTGTCCCGAAAAACTTTATGATTTCTCCGATGGAAAAAGTCCCAAACTTTTAGAAGATTATTGGAATACTTGTACTATATGCAAATCATGCGAAAGAGATTGTCCGGAGGAAGCCATTAAAGTAAATACCAAAGATGATACATATATTGTTTCTATTGAAAGTGACGGAGTCTTACCGTTTGAAACAATAATTGAAAAGGTTTTCGAAATCTTCTTGGAAAAAATTAATGAATTTGTTGAAAAACTTGAAGCTCTCGAGCTAGAATCATAAAATTACAAAAAATTATTATACCATTAAATATTTAGGAGATTAATTCTACCGTACTAAAATTGAAGGAGCCTTTAAAATGAGCCATCGGGTCACAGGTCCATCTAACTATTATCATCGGAAATTAATACGAGATTTATGGAAAACCAAGATTAAAATTTGGCGTAAAATCTCTAAAAAATTAAGTAGCCCTAGAAAAAACAGAGTCGCCCCAAATCTTTACCGGATTAACAAAAAAACAAAACAAAATGATGTAATTATTGTACCTGGCAAGGTGTTAGGAATGGGGGATTTAGATCATACTTTGACCATCGCTTGTCTAGAATGTTCTAAATCTGCTCGTCAAAAAATAGAATCCTCGGGGAGCAAATTACTTTCAATTAAAGAACTATTAGAACAGAACCCAAAAGGCATGGGAGTAAAAATTTTCTATTAATAAAATGTATGGAGTGTGTTGTGAATATGGGTATAGAATACAAATTGATAGATGCAACCAATAAAATCTTAGGGCGGCTTTGTAGTCAAATTGCGAAAAAGGCGTTATTAGGTGAAAATATTGTAATAATTAATGCCAAACATGCAATAATTAGTGGTACCAAAAGTGATATTCATGATAAGTATTTAGCAAAACTAAATATTTCAACTGCTACTAATCCTTTAAGAGGCCCATTTCACGAAAGAAGACCAGATACATTCATGAGAAGGATTATAAAACAAATGCTTCCAAGAAAGAAGGTTCGTGGAAAAGAAGCGCTTAAAAGAGTCCATGTATATATTTCAGATATTCCTGAACGATTTAAGAAGAGATATCAGACATTAGTTCCAACTGAGATCTATAATGCTGATAAAAGTCGTCTCTCGTATTACAATAAATATATAACCTTAGAAAATCTTTGTATGCGTATTGGATGGAATAAAAAAGAAATCGAGGCATAATAAAATGTCAATGAAAGTAGTTCAAGAATCAGGGAAAAGAAAAAGTGCTATAGCACGAGCAGTATTAAAACATCCCTCAAAGGGACAAATAAAAATTAATAATGTACCCCTCCATTTATATGAACCTGAAATTGCTAGGATGAGGATCCAAGAAGTTCTTGAAATAGCAAATCACCCTAAACTTGAGAAATGTGATATTAATGTCCGGGTTGAAGGTGGAGGAATTATGGGGCAAACTGATGCTGTACGAATTGCTATTGCTAAATCTGTGCAAAAATTTATCGGCACCAAAACGATTGAAAAATCTTTTCGAGAATATGATGACTCTTTGTTAAGTGGCGATTCAAGACGAACAGAGCCTAAGAAATTTGGTGGTAAGAAAGCTCGAGCTCGAAGGCAAAAGAGTTTTCGATAAATTATCTCAACTCTAAAGGAAGTTAATAGGAATCCCAATTTTTTCTAAATCTTCTAAAAAAGTAGGGTAAGAATCTTTAACAATGTCGATATCCTTTATTACTGAGTCTGTAGAAGCAAATAAAGCGGCAATTGTACAAGCCATTGCTACTCTATGATCCCTTTCATGATTAAAGGTAACCCCATTCAAGTTGTCACAGTGATAAATTGTTAGCTTATCCTGTTCCTCTAAGACTCTCACTCCCATCTTCGTTAATTCTCTTACCATAGTAGAACTCCTATCGCTTTCTTTCAGTTTAAGCCTTCCAATATTGTATAATACGGTTTTCCCTTTTGCAAATGCCCCAATTACAGATAAAATAGGGAAAAGGTCAGGTGTATCACTGCAATCAATTTCTATTCCTTGTAGGGGATATTTATTAAGATCCCCATAAATTATCACTTGCTTTTCACTCTCATCAATTTCGATGTGAGCTCCCATATTATGCAATATTTCTATAATATATTTATCTCCCTGATTATTTTCCATACTTAAATTGTTAATAATCACTTTTGAAGACTTTTTTGTTAAAACCACTGCGGCAATGATAAAGGCAGCAGCTGAAAAATCTCCGGGAATATCATAAACTTGAGCTCGATAATTCTGATCAGTTGTGATAAAAAATTTCCTATTTATAAAATCTTCTTGGATATTTATTCCAAATGAATTCAGGACATCTAAAGTAATTTTGATGTAAGGAACTGAAACTATAGGCGTTGTAACTTCGATTTCAATGTAATCTCGCTTTTTACATTTTAGTAACGGGCACACAATTAAGAGAGCAGTAATAAATTGTGATGTGATATCCCCCGGGATCTTTATTTTTTCACAGAGTATTTCAGTAGGCTTTATATGAAGTTTTTCTTCTTTATACTCATATTCTGCTCCCAGAGATTTTAAAGCATCAAGGAGTGGGAGGATAGGTCTTTTTAATGTAAAGAAATCTCCTGTTAATGAAAGACCGTCTTCAAGCAGTAAACTAATAGCGCTAAAGATTCTAGCAGAAGTTCCAGAATTCTTACAGTCAAGAGTTTTATTTATTTTTTTAAAGGATCTATCTATGTTTTCGACAACATAAGAGTTTCCATCTACTTTTAATATTTTTACTCCCACCGATCTCAAGATTTCGATTGTGACTCCCGCATCACCACTAACAAGGGGATTTTTAATAATTGATATACCTTCGGCAAGACTGGCTGCTATGAATGCGCGATGTGAATAACTTTTTGAGCCGGGTGCGACAATTTCTCCGTCTAAACTTTTCGTCAAAGGAGTGATTTCTAGATCCATTAAATAATAAATAGAAATTAATAGATATAATATTAATTAAATAATAATGGAAGATTATAGTTTTATGTAGCTTCTAAGGATGTGAACATCGTGGATAATACACTTGGCAGATTCTTTAAAATTACTTCATTTGGGGAAAGTCATACTGAATTAATTGGGATTGTCATAGATGGTATTCCCGCAGGACTTATTATAAACGCTGATTTCATCCAGAAGGAATTAAACATGAGAAGACCTGCTCAATCTTCTATTGTATCCCCACGAGATGAAAAAGATAAAATTAAAGTGCTGTCAGGAGTGTTTAATGATAAATCAACTGGAGCGCCTATATGCATAATAATCGAAAATCAAGATGTAGATTCTTCAGAATATGAAAAATTTAAAGAATTTTTACGTCCATCTCATGTGGATTATTCCATTCTAAAAAAATATGGAGGTTTTTCTGATTATCGAGGATCAGGGAGGTTTTCTGGTAGGATTACAGCTGGTTTCGTCATTGCTGGTGCGATCGCTAAGCAAATTTTAAATAAATATAACATTAATGTATTTGCTTATACAAAAAGTATTGGAACGATTCTAGATGGGAAAAAATATGATCCTGTGAATAATAAAGATCTAATTTCTTTACGAGAAAGCTCTTTAGTAAGATCTTTAGATCCAGAAAAATCAAAATTAATGATTCAACTTATTAAAGAAGTCAAAGATCAAAAAGACTCAATTGGTGGGATAGTTAAATGCATTATTACAAATTTCCCGGAGGGGAAGGGAGGCCCTCTCTTCAATAGCCTTGAATCAATTATAAGTGGAGCTATATTTTCCATTCCTGCGATAAAAGGTATCGAATTTGGGGCTGGTTTTAGATCATCAAGCATGAAGGGTTCTGAACACAATGATCCTTGGATCTATAAGGATGGAAAGATTCAAACTAGTAAAAATGATTCTGGAGGTATAATAGGCGGGATTTCTACGGGGATGCCAATCGAGTTTACTGTTGCTGTAAAACCCACAGCATCAATCGGAATTCCTCAAAAAACTGTGAATATAGAATCGTTACAAAATGTGGAAATTGAATTTACTGGTCGCCATGATCCATGTATCGTCCCAAGAGTGGTTCCTGTGGTTGAAGCTATGACAGCCATTACTTTAGTTGATTGTTTGTTATTAGAAGGATTCATACCGAAGATTTTTAAAAATTTAGATAGGTGATTTATAATGGGAGAGGCTAAACAAGAAGAGTTTATAGAGAAGATCATAAATATTATTGATCGGTGGTCATTTGAGCATTGTGCTTATTGTGAAGAGGGAGCATTGGTTTCAATCGAAGGAATGCTTGATTTTAAATGTGCTAAATGTGGTAAATCAATGAATCCTGTTTCGTATCTTGGAGAAATTGCTAAAATTGTCTTTAGCTATAGAGATAAAATGGAAAATCCCTAGTGTGGGATTTAAGAGCGTTTTTTGATAAAAAGGGGAAGCTCTTTCAAGTGGATTAGTGGGATTGACTATTGAAAAAAGATAATATTAAAATTTAAGTTAAGTTATTACTATTACGAATATAAAGTAGTTTATTGTTTTAATAAATTTATTAATGGTTATGGAAGAATGGACAAGAAAATTGACACATCGGCCCAATTCATTGAATTCTATAAAAAAAAAGGGGATTATTTGGTATCACTCTCAGAAAACCATTTGAAGAATAAGGAATATCGTAAATGTCTTGAATTATTAAACCAAGCCTATAATATGTACAAGAAGGGTAATTATCTCGAACTTGCTGAAAAAACTAAAGGAAACTTCTTAGAAATAAAGGAGAAATATTTTACTAAAACTCCAGAATAAAAAAGCTTTCTCATCATGTCCCGTAATCCAATTTATTTTTAATATCTTCGATATGTGAACCTTCCCAATAAATTTTTTTACAGGTTAAGTTTTTGCATTGATAAAATTCGTCATAATGCATGTAGGTTTCCAATAATACGTGATCTTTAACTAGGCTTTTGTCGCTGATCCTTTTTAAGGTGGAGTTACAAAGGGAGCATCGCGCTTTTTCCACTTTGAATTCAAAATCAAGATTAAGAATCTTGCTAAGTTGATCTAAATAATTTTGGATTCCTTCTCCCTCCAAATATATGCAATTTCCATAAAACCTCTTGAATAAGGGAAAATCTTTTGTTATAATAAATCTATCATTTTCCTTAGCATAATCTACCAATTGTTCATCGGGAACCGGATCAACATGAAAGCAATCAATTAAATCATTTGCATAGACCGTATCGTACCCAAGTATACGTAGAAATCTTGCTAATTTCCCAAGCATAGCATCTACTAAGAATTTCATCTCTAGAGTTATTTAATCTTATTATTTGATTCTAGATTAAATATATTTAAAATATTTTAGAAATTATATAAATGGAATCTCAACAAATTAAAGGAATAAGAATTTAAATGGATCCTTCAGCTTTTATGGAAAAAGCCTCTCGTTTTCACGGACATATATGTCCCGGATTAGCAATTGGTGTTCTAGCGGTAAAATATATTTTAAGCCGTGGATTTAATTTTTCTCCCAATGAAGAAGTAGTAGCTGTTGTGGAAAATGATAATTGTAGTGTTGATGCGCTCCAAGCTCTTTTAGGAACCACATACGGAAAGGGGAATCTCATCCATCAAGATTATGGAAAACCCAATTATTATTTTTATAATAGAGAGACAAAAAAAGCCATAAAACTTTCCATTAAGAATATCAAAGATGAACACAAAAAACTGTCTAAACATGAACGAATTCAACAAATTTTACATTCAAATCCAGAAGATATCTTTACAATTTATGAAATAGACTATAATCCCCCCAGTATGGCACAAATTGAAGAATCAATTCCCTGTGATATTTGTGGAGAGCCTACTATGGCTAGTAGACTAATGTTTTATGATAACAATAGCATGTGTATTCCTTGCTATAAAGCTCAGAGAAAGTAAGTAAAAACATATTTTTTATAAGGTAAAATGATTTTTCGGATAAAAAATATTAGACAAACCAACTTACCCGCAGATCGGGTTAGAGTTAAACAAATATAATAGTGAGATATGTGTCTAACAATATTTTTAAATTAATTTGTGCATTAGATGAATAATCCATGATTAAGAATATTGAAAAAGGATATACTTTACTCGTAAGAGGCCCCGCAAGAATTACTTTATTGGAGGGAAATTTAGAGGTCTTTGGAAAAGAGGTTCTCCCGAAAAAAGGCAAAACTGGTTCATCTACCTCTAATATCGGTACTCAGGATACAATAATTGTTCCCAGTGCTCAAAGTTATCCTCTCCATGCAAATATGAACTCGAAATTAGAGATCTACACAGGCAATGAAGATAATCTAAAATTGATAGAGGAAAACTCCATTTCACCTTCATGGGTTCAAATTAAGGATGAACTCAATAAGGAATTGAAAAAAGATAAAGGAGTACCCCTCAAGGTGATGGTTCTTGGAATTAGTAGTGGGAAAACAGCATTAATAAAATATTTGGCGAATAGTTTCTTAAAAGAGGGGTTAAAAGGAGGGTATCTTGATTCCGATTTGGGACAACAGCTAATCTACATCCCAACAACTATAAATTTAGGAACAATAACAAATTCAATCGTCTCTAGTGAAGAAATTAAATCCGAAAAAACTGTATTTATAGGAGCCACTTTTCCCAAAGGTGATTATAAATTCATCATTTCTCTATTATGCAAAAAAATGATTGATGAGTATATTGTAAAAAATAAAGACTTTGATTTTGTTTTAATTGATACTGACGGGTGGATTAGAACCGAGGCGGGTATTTTATATAAGAATTATTTCATAGAAACTGTTGATCCAGATATTCTAATTTCATTTCATGACGAAACAATAGAAGAATTAATGGATATTGAAAAAAATTCTTCAAAACAGAGAAAAGATCGTAAAATTTATTTAATATCAGACGGAAATGAGTATTTTTACGAAAAAGATAAGGATGAGAGAAGATTTTTACGCCAAAGCCAGTTTTCCAAGAAGTTTGAAGAGTTCAGAAAAATATCTATTCCGTTAGACGGTATAAAATTCATAAAAACGGATTTCAATAAAGAAAAAGATGAAATTGTTGAAATGGGAGTACATGTTAATGATTTACTAAACCTTCCCTATCATTTCGTAATCATTGGATTACTCACAGAAGATTCTGAGTTGGTAGAAATTGGGCTTCTCTTTACAATTAACCCTGAAAAGAATTATATTCTTCTCTATTCAAATTTAACGTATAAACAACAACTTCGAGTAAAAAAAATATTACTGGGAAGTCTGAGATTATCAACGAAAGGCAATCACCAAGGTTATCTTTACTTGTAATTTCTAGGAATAACTCCATATAATCTTATCTTTAGATAAAACGATTACACATTTATTTAAGAAAAAACAATTGTTGAATAAAGTTTTATAATCCTTCTATTGTGGGATTTATAGGTTTTAAATAATTGTGTGACTTACTTGGGAGAAGACATACTGTCAAGGTTTCTTAATTTAATGAATTCAAATCTTACTGATTCAGACCTTGAATTAGTTCAATTAGGAGACTCGTTAGGATTAGATTTAGCACCTTATGCTAAATTAAGGGCGACACAGGACAATGATTTCGTTGAATTCATTAGAGATAAAGCATTAGCAAGGATGGAAATCAATAAAGAGAATGTTTTGGCGAATGATTATTCTTTTTACTCTGGAAGCATTGATTTTATGGTATCAAACGAACCTGGGGGTAAACAATTTTTCCTATTAGAGACTAATGGTGGATCGCATAGAGGACTTTCGATAACCACGAAGACACAACAAAATCTATTGTACAACGGTTACCTTGAAAGTATCCTTTATGCCCTTAAAAAAAATGAGAGAAAAGATAAAAAGGTGTTAGTATTAATCGGTGTTCCGGTTGAAGACGCTTTAATTCATGAAAAAGTCTTAATGATAGATCATTATAGAAAAGCTTTGAAATCAAAAGGTTTAACCATAGGTTTATTTAATGCTGAAACTTTTAGCAGTGTTTTTAATGCAGATATCAATTTTCTAATAGCTGATTATAGACAACTATCCAATAGTCTTTCTTTTTCCGATAATTGGATTAAATATAACGGTAATGAAGTTAGTGTCTTAATAGGGGATGGAAGTGCAAGACGTTTAAAAGATTTAGATTTTGAAACGCAAATAAAAAGGGACTTTCATAAAATTAGAACCATTATCGTCAATCCAATATATAAAGTCACTGATGATAAATCATTGACCTATCTAACGAGCTTTTATTGCAAAAAACTATTAAAAAAATACAAATTGAAATATCTGACTTTTACTAAGGCATTCAACGAGAATGATTTGATTAAAAAGCTTAATTTCCTTACAACTAAATACGATAAATCTTTTATAATAAAACCTAATGGTGGATCCGGAGGAGCTGGAGTTATGCCGGTTTCCAAAGATAATATAAAAGCTGATGTAACAGCAATAATAAAGGAAAGTAAGAATGAATTCTTTGCCAAATTCATGAAAACACGTGATCCTTTTCCTTACACAATCCAAGAAAAGGCAAATTTTTCCTTGATTGATTGGAAAGAAGGGAAGCATACGTTTGATTTGAGGATTTATTTAGCCCAATACAAAGGACTTGTGATTCCTATTGGGGGATTGGGTAGAATAGCTCGAGGAAACTATATCAAAGGTTTAGATAAACAAGAATTCGTTGTAAATTTGTCTGGTTATGATGGTCAGGTTGAAGTGGAACGCGGAATTGGCTTTTCTAAAGAAACTTGTAAATTACTAAATCTTGAAGAAGAAGATTTTATAAATATGTTTTGTATTGGAAGCATTTTATTTGCCAATATTGTAAAAGATTACTATAAGATAGTAAATTTTTCTAATTGGGACAAAACTTTCGGATAGATCATGATTGACAATAAAATTATCGATAAATTATTGGATTTAAATTGTAGAATCAACCTATATGAAGAAATCTTAAATATTTTAAAAAATCACGCGATTAAGAGAAAATATCATTATGTTGAGCTTGAAACATCCGAGGGGAGAATACCTGTAATAATGATAGCAAAATCATTGAATCCTGACGATGTCAAATATGTGAAAATCTTCTTGGGAGCTCAGCACAATGAATATAATGGATTATTCGGTATTCTTGAGTTTTTAACGATGGTTAAGACAGAGAAAATATCCTTAAATGAAATATTAAGAGAAGATCAACTATTGATTTTTGCACCCCTTATGAATCCTTACGGATTTATACACCCCAGAACTGATAATAAATCTGGGTATTATCTAAAAAATGGTTCAAATTTAAATCGATATTGGGGATATGTATTCGCACCAGGATTTTTATCCGAGAAAGATAATTTTGATGATAACTCAGTTCCTGAACATGCAATTTCTTTTCGGAAACTAATTGAAAAATATTGGATAAAAGAGGATATCCGAATTTACATACTAGATATTCATGAAACCTCTCTTCTCGAGAGATACTTGAAAGAATTAACGAATACTTTATATGAAAAGTCGATAACTTACAAATTTTCCCACTGGCTTCAAGAAGGAATAGTTTATAATATTATTAAATTAAATAAGGTTCCATTTTCCCGAAAACCATTATTTTATAAATGTTCACCCAACGCTGATCATACACATATCAATCTATCAATGAAGCAATTGGAGCAGGTAACAGAACTGCTGCTAGAATATACTTCAGCTAATTATGAAAAACTGGCGTTTTATTTCTGTTACAGTAATAAAAGCAAGGATTATTGTGAGAGATTGGCAAATATCGTTTATAATGACTTGAGGAAAATATTATGGGATACATGTTTTCCTTCCTTTATTCATAATATTGCAAAGCACGGTTGCGTGGTACAATTGAGTGATCTCGAAATAAGACGAGACGTTTATTCAATGGAATTAGAATCTGAGAAACTTTTTTTTAATATTTTTAATGAAATAGAAAAGGCAAAAATTGAGAATGACTATATAAGTAGAAAAACTCAAAAATTCTATAAGAGCATTCAGTTAGTTGTTACCTCAATTAAAACAATGATAGAACTTTTCTAGATCTCTGGTAAAATAGAAGAAAGGGAATTTAGTTTTGAACATCGGTTACTTTTAAGCATTTGAAATGATTGTAATAAGATTTCTCCCGATAAATTTCCCTGATTTCATTTTTCCTAAGATAAATTGAAAGTTACAGTCCAATTTATCATTTTTTATTATCTTTTTGCATGTATTGCATTCATACAAGTGATTTCATTTTTTACCGTTTTGATTCTGGTTAAAATTATAAATATCGGTATTTAAACTGAACCAAAGAATGCAATTTAACTAAGACTTCGCCCCACTAGGATTTCAAGAATGCGAGGGTGGCCCCAACTAAGGCCCCCTCATTCTTCTTTTGAGAATGACCTCCCTTTTTTAAAACTAGCATGTTTTTCTTTGGAAGACCTAATAATTGGGAGTTTTCTTCAAAATTTTTGATTTTGATTACTTTATCATTTTTACTATGAATTAGTAGAATCCTTCTTGAAAGGTAATTCCATGTGTTAAGTGTAACCTTTTCTTTGACTCCTTTCATAATTAAATAGGGAGATAAATTATTGTTGACTTCTTCACTGGGGAACAATCTAACTCCTTTCATTAAATAGCTTAAAATTACAATTGGATTATAGTTAGGGATGTTTTGCTTAAAGTTTGACATCGAAGAGATCGCAACAATTTTCTTTATATCTTCATTTTGGAATCCCCCACAAAGTATGGTTAATGCCCCAATGCTAAATCCGATACAATTTATTGTTAAGCGAGAATATTCCTCATCGGATTTAATCCAATTTATAATGTATTTGAAATCCTCAATTCTTTTTAAAAAATCACCTCTTTTTCCTACTTTTTTAGATTTACTTGTTCCTCTCGCATCATATGCTAATATAATGTATCCCTGTAATGCCAACGGATAATAATAATATTGAAGTGTTTTCATAGTATCAGAAAATCCATGACAGACAACTATTATTGTTTTTTTAGAATCAACCTTAGTTTTATTTCTGTTTCTAAGAAGTGTGGATGATAATGAACCATCTGAAACTTCAATTTTTATATTTGATACTTCGAGCTCTTTTAGAGAAAGTCTAATCCATCGATCAAACCAAAGATCCCGAAATGACCAATAGATCTCAAATGGTGTGTATACTATCAGAAATGTTGTAGTAGATAAAATAAAACATTTTGTAAAAGCAACTGATGTACAGGGATTTCCTAATTGTACATTTATTTCCCAGATACCCCAACTAAAAAGGGAATCAATTATTATTAAAAATAAACGCTTATGAATGTTGGATGGCAAATTTATTCAGTCTTAATCTTATAGATTATGTAATATATTGAAAAACAAAATTAATATTAAATAGTATTTGTTTAGATTGGATATCAAAGACTGCGTTTAATGATCTTAAAAATTATATGAAGATTAACGAATTTCTTTATTAGGATTAAAGCTTTGCTTTATCTGGGGGGCAACCAAAATCATCTCTTACTTTACAATCTCGTTTGCTTGAATTCCCGGGACACGGGGCACATTTTGCTTTTCTCATAAGAGCCTCAATTTCACTAATCTCATACCCAAATGATTCATCTTCAGTTTCATCAACAAGCATATCGTCTTCAATTTTTGAAAGATCATAATCAACATCGTCATCCAAATTATCCTTCCAGTCTTCTAAATCAATAATCTCATCCCCATCCTCATCTACTTTTCCCTTCGGGATCTCAAGATCGTCATCATCTTCAACTGGAGAACTCTTTTTTTTAGCCATGATTTTCACTTATTTAAGAAATGTCTCTTTTCTTTTGTTTTTTTTTAATATATAATCTTTGATAAAATTTAATTTTAATATTTTTGGTCTAACAAAATCAAGTGTTAACACTCCTTTTTGCAGAAGAATTTATGGATTTACGGTTATAAGGGTAATTCTGTGTCTAATATATCTTTTATTTGATTAAAGAGAACTTTATTTTTTTGTATCTGATTGAAATAATTTCTAATCTCATCTATTATAGAGGGTAGTTCGTTAGGTGAAAATGTTTCATATTTATTTATATGGAATCGCGGTATGAGGTACTTGAAATGAAGTTGGGCAGTTTGTAAGCCGTAATCTAAAAAATCTCTTAAAATGTCATAATTTTTATTAGATTCTACGTAAAGATCATCCAGATATAGTAGAACCACTAAAGCGTTGCTTAGACTACTGAAAAATTGTAATAGGGTGACTATTTCTTTCTTATATTTTTGTTTATATAACAATAATTCAGTATTCTCTAAATAATATTTAGATTCAAGATCATAACGGAGTTGAGAGAGAAGTTGCAGTATTTTTCCGCAATTAGCTAGTGATTTTGGAAGCTTGAGGGGAAATGGTAACCTTTTTATGAAACTTCCATTATATCTCAGATAATTTCCAGCCATATGGAGGGAACTAAACAATGTTTTAAAAATAGTATCCATCAAACTAGAATTTAGTATTACTAAAAGACTAAACAGTTTTTCTTGGTTAAAGGAGGGTATTCTTACAAAATATAATCCAGTTACATTTATGTATAAGCCCGGATCGTAAACCCAAGTGAGTTCTTTAGCTATTTCTCTAAATATGAGTTTTTGATTTGAGAAATTTTTCCAAATATCTCTAAACTCCTGCTGATAATGAATATAAGATATTGGAATAATGTTTTTTGCTATTTTAATCGGTTTATCAAATTGAATATAATATCTTCCAACATTCCCTGTGCCAATCAACAACAAATCCTTTTTGGAATTTTTAT
>WOR8_10003748_pt1 | contig 14829 bp, 11 predicted proteins | sample DeeMarSeWOR38_10_FD_19890 | JGI IMG/M metagenome (IMG submission 19890) | reverse complement strand
AGCCGGTGTCAATGCTTGATGTCTCAATCCGAGCAGAGATCTTGAACCTGCTTCTCACGTTGAGAGAGGAACTAGGCCTCACTTATATGTTCATCACACACGACCTAGCTGTAGCAACCTACATTGCAGACAGGATTGCTATCATGTATTTAGGAAAGATCCTGGAGATTGGTCCAGCACATGATGTTGCATTCAATCCGCATCATCCGTACACCCGAGCACTCATCTCAGCAGTTCCATCAGGAGATCCAACTGTAAAGCGTAGAGTTGAGTCACTGAAGGGAGAGCCACCAAGTCCGATTAACGTTCCATCAGGCTGTCGTTTTCATCCTCGCTGTCCATATGCACAGGAAATTTGTGTGAGAGAAATTCCTGAAGACCGTGATATGGGTGATGGTCACTTCGTAGCTTGTCACTTTGCAGGTGAGCTGCCAGAAGCACAGCTGTGATCACTATGACATTGAACCACGGGTGCAGCCTTTGGCCGCCTGTGTCCGTTTTCTCTTTTAGGATCAATGAGGTGAAGTGTTGACTGAGGATGAAGATAGACCAAGAATCCTTCGAGCCATCAGGAAATGCTTGGTAAATGGTGATGAGCATTTCAGCGCTGCCCAGGACGCACTTGATAAGGTGTTTAAGGGTTCATTGGGAGTTGGGATGACTCCACTCGTGGGAGGTTATGCAATCAAAGACCCAGCGGAACACTATAGACAAGCATTGATCGAGGTAGATTCAGCTGAGAAATCTCTATCCCCTTTGACAAAGAGATTTAGTGACGGGCGTGTCAATGAGTCTCACTTTACATCTGAAAGGGCAATGGTAATTTTGGGAGACTTAGCCGGGATGAACTACAATATTCTCATCCAGAAACTCATGACTCATACTGGGCGTGAATCGACCTGGTATCGTTTGAAGGAACTTCGTGAGAAGATTGCAGAACTCCTTGAGCTCATTGCCGAGTAGTAAGATGTTGTAGAGCTAACAAAGATAATAACGATTCAATAGTAATCCCTGTTGTCAGAGAGTGGTTCCAACACATGAGTAAATCTAATAGTGAAAGTAGTCTTCTCAAGAACCTTGAGTTTGCAGTTTCTGTCTTACAGGATTTACTCAGTACTTTGTCAAATTTGAACTCGACATTAAAGCCAATTGAACGTGAGATGAAAGTCAGTGACTTTACCTCGAGTGGAGAATTCGTTCAAGGAGCATCAAAAGGAATTGTCTGTGTTCTCTCTGGTCTGATTCAGAGTGATCCGTTGCAGAGAATCTTGGCGAAAAAAGGCAGGGGCGGTAATATTCCAGCCTTGATTAAAGCAAGTGATCGTAGTGAGTCACCATTGACTGTTGAGAGTGTTGTGAACATGCTCCATGCTGAAGATCAAAAATGGCGTTTAGAATATGTGATTAACTTGCGGTGGGCTGAGCTTCCTGAGCCACTAGAGAAGGGTAAGGTTGTCATAAGAGGAACAAGATATGCATCTGGAAGCCGGACGAGCATCACAAAGTTAGAAAGAGGATTGGAAGAAGATGGTTTCAATCTAGTGCTAGATAATGGCGAGTTTGGTGGAGGACCTTTAGCTTATGAGATAATCAGATCATTTGAAGGTAGACACGAGCTATTAGTTGTTGAATTGACCCTATCTCGTGAAGTCGCTGAGAATCAAGATGAAGTTATTCGGCTATTGAACATGCTAGCTTCTATCTAGGTGTGTCATTATGGGCTTAATGATGGAAAACTCAGAGATGCAACTACCATTCCCTCATGGAATCGAAGTTGAGCTCCAAGTTATCAGGAAGGACGGCACTTGGATTCGTGGAGAGGACATACTTCAGGTCTTTGATAAGATTGTATCCAGCGCGAAAGGTTTACTGGACAAGAAGATTCGTAATTCATCTGTTGATTCTGTAAGAAGAAAATACAAGCAGTCAGCGCAAACAGAAGAGGGAGAGCGGGGCTCAAGAATTGTAGCATCTTACGAAGACCCAAACGGAGAACCAAAGGAATACACACTCCTAGGACATGACCCTAATGTGACCAGTTTGACATGGATACTTGAAGTCGCTACTCCACCCTGCACAACTCTCGAAGAGCTTGCGTGGTGGATTCAGACATTGATTGCGATATCTCAAGAATCCCTACCTGGCGATTCAAAAGCCATTCTGATTTCGACTGGATTGAATCCCACCCAAGAGTACCTAAGGAATCTCTCGTTTGGTGAACATCATCATATATTGAGTCACAACACGGATGAGAAGACAAAGATTGCAGTCTACAACATGATAAGGAATTTTCTTCCACATCTCATAGCGCTATCAGTCAATTCACCATTTGAGAATAAGAAACCAAGTGATGAGGTGATAGTATCTGAAGAAGGACGAGTGCGAGCCCCACGATGTAAGAGATCGATTAGATTACTCAGAAACACCACACAGATGGGTCCAACAAATGAGTTTGAGTTAATTCCGCATCTTCGTGGTACTGACAAGGAAGCCTTTGCTCGTCATGTCAACCGAAGTTATGCACGAATGGTGGATATGTATCCCTTCACTGACTATGGCACCATTGAGATTCGTGTCTTCGATACTCAATTATCGATCCCACGACGCATGGGTTTAGCCCTGATACTTCAAGCTCTAGCGCTTAAGGCGAAGAGAATGGTCGAGCGTGGAGAATCGATTCCTGATGTGGGGCCAAAGACTTTGGCGGCAAACAGAGAGTCGGCATTGTCAGCAGGGTTATGGGGACCATTTCGACCAGGAGAAGGTGGCAAGGAATCAGATTATGCTAGGATTTACAATTATCAGATAACAGATGACGGGCTTGTAGATGAAGGTAAGAGAAATCGGTTTCTTGGTGATGCCGTTGTTTCTATGTTGTATCTTATCAAGGAAGAACTTGAAGAGCTGAATATAATCGAGAATCCGTTCATCCAAGCATTGTTGGTTTCAGTCTTTGGTAGTGAGTATGCCGAACCAAGAACAACGGGTGCGGATTTCCAATTGGAGGTCTATGCCAAGTCAGATTACAACATGGTCGTTTTGATGAAGCGACTCTCAGAGGTAACAAGAGAGTGCAGCACCAATTGGTTGTACGACCCAATAGAGGGAACACCACACCTACCTACGTGGTTATGTTGGTGGAAGGGTCTCGAACCAGAGATTGTCATTGATGCGGATAGAGTCTTTGCAGGTCAAGAAGTCCAATTTAGCGTGCTTGTAAGAAACTCAACTGGACGGCAACTAGATAACATATCCATTTCATACACAATAGAGGACTCCGAGAGAAATGTTGTTGAGAATAATGTCCTAACGATTCCTAGTATCCAAAATGGAGAGATACAAGTTTCTGATATTTCATTCGAAACAAGAAAGAACATCACAGCATACAATATCATTGCTGAAGTTGGTTTTACTGGAAGAGTCATCAATCTAACTAGTACAATCAATATGTATTGGATGAAGGCTTCGATTAAACCCGGAACAACTACACAATTTGCAGATGGAAAAACTCCAGTTCTCTTTGATGGACAGATAGAAACAAACTATCCAACACAAACACAAGTCCAATGTCAAGTCAACATTATCGCTCCAATTATTGAGAAGATTCTGGTTTCTTCTCAGGATGCTCTACAGGTAGAGAGTGGTGAACTAACTAAGATAGATAACACAAAATTCCTTCCCATTCTGGTTCCTTCTGATGCTTCAGATGGAGTAGAACGATGTATCCTACAGCTCCGTCTTTTCAATCAGGATGGAATAGAGATTGCTGAAGCAATGTCGAAGCCGTTCTATATCGGATTTGTGAAAAGAGGTCCTCAAGTTGTTCTTAATACAGACCTGAAGAGTGCGTATAAATTGGGAGATCTTGTTTCTGGAGATATTGTAGTTAGCAATCTAGGAAAGAAAGTCGCGTCAGACGCAAGACTGCTTCTTGAATTCAGGAGTGATTCTGGTCGAACTCACCTAATTGAAGAGTTTCTGAAAGAGGAATTTGTTAGCAACGCTGTTACATTCCAATGGAAGATTCCAGCCATGTCAATCGAGAGCTCCGCTGATAGAGTTGGAATAATAAAAGCAACTCTCAAAACAAAAGGTAAGTCCATTGCTTCAGCTGAATCAGATAGACTGAGAATTGAACAGGTAACAACCAGAGTTAATATTGACTCCCTCAGAGTTCCACAACGTTCACATGTTGGAGGAAAGGTTTCAGGATGGTTAAGAATCAGAAGAAACACTGAAAGTGGAGAACCAGCTGTACTCAATATGACATTTGTTTTTCCTGATGGTGATGAGCACCATGTTCTGAGTCAACCAGTGAAGCAGAGCAAGAACCTGTCAATAGCATTTGGACCAATAGTCGTACCAGCACCTAGAGTTGAGGCAAATCATAGGACAGTCACCTTAGTTGCAGCAGTTAGTTATGCTGGTGTGGAGGTTGATAGGAGGTCATCTGAAATCGATTTGATGGGAGGACCATACATGGATATTGCTCAGATTGAATTTATTGGTCTTCCAAGTTTCACAGCTCCTGATGAATTGATCCAGCCAACTGTCCAAGTGACAAGTAACGTTGAGAAGCGGAGAAGTTGTATTCTTACTGTTGAACTCGAGTCAGTCGGAGGAAATAGAGACCTCCTAACTCAGGAACTTAACCTCGACCCGGGCAAGGAACGTATGTTTCCAATCCCAGTCAGAATTCCACTAGGTGCAGAAATGAGTACGGCTCACTTGAGGGCCACACTTAGGTGTGGAGATAGATCATACGAGAAGAAGCAGAGGTTCAAGATCAAAGCCATAGAGGACCCGCTCTTCAAGATAGGATTCTCAATACGGAATGAATCAGGAGAGGAAATCCCTGGTTTAGTAGCGCGGTTATCGCCGATTGAGATCACAGCTACTGTTGAAAGTATTCGTGACAAAATTGGTGACTTGTCCCTGAGTATTCGAATCATGTCAAGACGAGATATTGTCAAAGAGTTCGAAGTTCCGTTGCCTGATCCAGATTTGAAGACGAATGTTGTCAAGATCACTTGGGTTACACCACCAATTGATGTTGTAACAGGATACTATGTTGATGCAGTTGTTTTACAGTCAGGGAAACCTTTGCCTGCTAGAGCTGTTGAGCTAGTCAGGCGGCAATTCACTGTGTATTGAAGTTTGAAAAGTTCTATGTTCATAAAATACTCATATCTCCTTGTTCAATGAATAGAAACTTATGAGGGCTTGTTCTGGATGATGCAGTGATTACGACCTTTGCCGATTGATTCTTCGTGAAAATATGATTCGACGAATGCCGATTTCCTTATGAAAATCATTATATTGTCTGAAAAGAGGCGAGTAATTGCTATTCCTAAGGCAAAGCTATAAATGCAAACTTTGAGCCGCAGGTTGGTAACCGGACCCAACAAATAGGATACGATATATACTCATAGAACATTCGACGGCGACTTCGATAGATATGACCAATGTTTGAAACCTTTAACAATGCAAGGATGTGAGTGAATGCTCGATATATTGACCCATCCGGCTGTATCCGGATTATTGGTTATGACACTAGTTGGAGCTTTAGCTTACAAGCTCCACTTCGTCGATATATCAGGTCTCATCAGTGCATTTGTTGTAGGATTCACCATCTGGTATACTGGAGGGGTTGTATCGTTCGTCATAATCTTGTTCTTCTTTTTGAGTGCAGGCTTGGCAACTAGAACCAAGTACAAGGAAAAAGCTAAACACGATTTTGCTCAGGAAGGAAAAGGTAAACGTTCTTGGATCAATGTCTTTGGAAGCGGTATCATCCCCATGATCTTCTCAATAGGAATGTATGTGACAGGACCTGAGTTTGCACCTGAACTTGCAGCTGCAGGTTGGCCGTTTTTGATGTTCGGTGGATACATAGGAGCTGTTGCAACTACAAGTGCTGATACTCTCGCAAGTGAGATAGGTGTGTTCAGCAAGAGTAAGCCGCGACTCATTACAAATCTTAGGAGAAAAGTACCTCGCGGGACTATTGGAGCGGTGTCACTTCTTGGAGAGGGAGTTGCACTCTTCGCAGGACTGGTTATTGGACTTATTGCCCTCTTCTTTGCAATACTTGCTCCCGATTTAGCCCCAGCTGTCACCTCACAAGTGCACTTAGTTGTACTCGTCCCAATGTCTTTATTGACCGCATTCATTGGATGTAATCTTGATAGCTTGTTCGGAGCAGTTCTCCAAAATCGGTTCGTCTGTGAGATCTGTGGGGCTGTTACTGACAAAGAATTTCATTGCAACTACGAAACGAAGTACGTGGGTGGTTTCAAGAGCTTCACGAACATGCATGTAAACCTTGGTTCCTCTGGAATGGGAGCAACTCTTGGAATAATCTTAGGCGCAGGTCTCTTTGTGTGGATTCTTGGTGGCCTCTTCTTCTGGATAGCTGCTTCGTCAAGCAGCTAACTTGGTCTTCTCATATTTTATGGCATGTTGCAAAGCTTTGAGTATATCAGACCCTTCAGCAATCTTCTGTATCAATCCAACCACAAACCATTCTGTAAGTTCACTTGGATCAGGACCGCATTCCACAATGTGAGTCTTCTCGTTTTCGATGAAACGATATTTGGTAGCGTTTTCTCTGATTACTATTCGTGCATCTGTCACATCACGAATCTTCTGGATTGGTCGCGGCTTGATTGATTTCTTGAGATAAGTCCATGCACGATTTGAGATGAGGAGTGTGTCTATTTGTGAGAGAACTGGTTTCAGACGGTCTAGCCCCAGCTCCCAGAATGGTATTGAACATCTATACAGAACGGGGATGTTGTGAGTTTTTGCGTTTGCGGCAATAGATGCAGCAACTTCGACAAAAGCTTCACCAATGTACACAGACTTAGTCCTTTCAAGTATACTCCACGGTACTTGAGATGGAGAGGTTATGGAGAGTGAAGTTGCCGGATTGATCCCGACAAGTGTTCGAGATCCCTTTTGTTCATCAATGATTATTGTTTCGTTTGTCTGTTTATGATCTTCAACAACAATATATCGGACGTCTACATCTCCTTGTATCAGATTTGCAATTATGTTCCAACCATCAATATCATTCCCCACCGAAGAAACAAATGTAGTTTCGAATCCCTCCTGAGCTAGAGCAAGAGCCAGCTCGGCTGTTGGACCACCTAATCTTCTAGCAGGATAACTACAGCTTGCCAACCCACCCACTGATGGTAGCTTCTCACAATTGATCTGCGTATAGAAAGCTGAAGCACCAAAGAGCAGGAAATCAGGAGAAGGATAGTCCTTAGACCCATCAAGAATTGCTTTCGCTCTTGTTCTAGCGAAAATCTCGAAAAGAGTCGATCCAGGTAGACCCTCCTCACGATAGAGAGTTGTCAAATGAACAAGATAGTCTTCGAGTAGAAACGCGGTGAGTTCTTCAACATCAGATGGAAGTCCTTTGAAGTAAAACCTCGCCAACCCCCAACCATTTCTTGTGAGTTCATGATAGACAACACGTTTTCCATGATGGATAGTAGATCCAGTTGTGATGAGACCAAAACTGCTGAGTGTTTTGATATATGAAAGAATGCTCTTATTGGAATGTGGCAGAGTTTCCACAAGATCCCTTTGCAGGACTTTCCCAGTTTCATCGAAGCTGGAGAGCACACCCCGAGCTAATCGAGACGCAAGAACAGATCTGATGAACTCATCACGTCTATCAGGATCAGCAGGTAAGAAGAGGAGATAGGGCCAAAGCGACCCGGTTTTTTCTGTATTTATCATTCCCAACAGCTTCAAATAGCGGTTTATTATGCCAAATCAGTGTACAAAGCTACCTATGTAGTTTACTAAAATACACTACAATAGTGATGACCATGTCAGGATTCACACGATCTATAGCTTATCCGTGGGCTCTTACGGGAATTTTTGGAGCAGTGCATCTGGTAATTACACTGATACCATTCAATCTTAGTGTTGGTGGTGGTGGGGAGATATCTTTTGGTCTTGTTTCTGCACCCATCATTGGATTTCTCTTGGGGCCCTTTTTTGGAGTGATTGCGGTATTGATTGGGTCACTAATTGCGATGTTTATCAACCCCCTCATAGCAGTAATAGGTCCACTCACAGCATTAGCTACAGCAGCCGGAGCATTTGCAGCAGGTGCAATGAGAACAAGGATTCGGATCAGTGTGCCAATATTTTTCGTTCTAGCTATGGCTATTTACCTAATCAGTCCAGTAGGCATGGCAGTACCAGCTTTCATATGGTTCCATATTATCGCATTTGTACTATCACTATTGTTCCTCATCCCTAAGATATCTCCAAGATTAATCAACCCACTTAATCTTAGGATGGACACCGATAGGTGGGTGATGTTCGTAAGTATCTGGATATTCTGTCTCGTCGCTGTGACATTAGACCAAGCAGTAGGATCTGCAATTGGAGGATGGTACCTACCACCACTTTGGGGGCTAGAGCCAATTGTAGGATTCTTTGAAGTAGCTATACTACTTTATGCTTTTGAACGAATTATCGGATCGATAATTGTTGCATTGGTAATTTATGCGTTGGTTGAGGGACTCTCAAGGGTGGATTTTGGCTTACCATTATCACGCATCGGTAACTATGAGTTGCTTGAATTAAGTGAGGAGGAAATCTAGCTCGCACGTTAGAATAGGAGGAGCTTAGAGCTCAATCGTCGGAGGAAAAACGGGCATTCCTCCGACACCATTTGATTCTTAGAATAATGTTGTACTGAGACGAAGCTTCTTAAGACTTCACACGAAAAGTCTACTTGGAATAGGGTCTTCGGACTCGGTTCGACCATTCATCTACACAATTATGTGTGTGGAAGGAAGGAGCAAACAAGAATTGCAGTTCATATTGGATTCATATTTGACAATGATGTTAGTCATCGTACTCGCGTTCTTCATACTGATGTTTGTCGCGAGTGGGATCAAGATCCTCAAGGAGTGGGAGCGAATTGCTGTCCTCAGGCTGGGAAAATTCAAGCACATCAGAGGCCCTGGTGTTGTCTGGGTCACCCCGATTCTTGACAAAGTAGCAATGAAGGTCTCACTTAGGCTCCTTACTTATGCCTTCAAAACAGAACGTTCACTGACAAAGGACAACGTACCAGTAGTCGTAGACGCTGTAATGTACTTCCGAGTTATTGATGTTGAGAAGGCAATTCTCAGTGTAGAAAGATACACAGTTGCAGTTGAGCTTGCGGCTCAAACAACTCTAAGAGAAACTACAGGTAAGGTGACACTCGACCAACTCCTCTCTGAGAGAGATGAGATTGCTGGGCATTTACAAGAGCTCATTGATGAGAAAACTGAGCATTGGGGTGTAAAGGTAACCAGTGTTGAGATTCGTGATGTTGTGATCCCATCAGCACTTCAGGATGCAATGAGTCGAGAAGCTCAGGCAGAAAGAGAACGCAGAGCTAGAATTACTTTAGCTACTGCTGAGCTAGAAGCTTCAGAGAACATGTTGAAAGCAGCTCGAATCTATGAAGAGTCAAATGTTGGTTTCATGCTTCGGCAGTGGAACATCATGCAAGAGATATCAAAGAATGCAAACCTGATCATCATGATTCCTACAAACCTTCCAGAAATTGGAATGGCAGCGGGAACTTCTGTTGCGCTCTCAGCAGGTACTGGAGGAATACGAGTACCAAAGGACAAAGGAAAGCAAGAGTAGTCCCACAGGACTATGAATAGGAGGAACAAAGATGGATGCGTGGATAAAAATCCTGGTCGTCATGATCATGTTCTCAGCTGTGGGCATGATCATGCCATTCTTGCTCATTGATCCATTCGTAGGTCTGATACTGCTCGGTGTAATTCTTACACTACTAGTACTCACACTTGAGCCAGCAACGGGCAAAGCCATGGCACAGGTAACTGTGCCCCTTGTCATCATCCTGTTTGTCTTTCAAGTTTGGATTTCAGATTTCACATTCAATAACTGGATGCTGCTAGTAGTCTTTGCAGTGATGTATCTCATGTTCACCATGTTCACAGGTGGAGGCAGCTTCGTTGAGGGGGGCTTCATAGATGCCAAGGTTTCGTTGAAGTTATTCCCACTTTATGGTGTGGCGATTTTCCTCTCAGTGTTGATTGATGAAACCAGACAACTGACAGTATACATTATGGCTGGTACAGTCTTTTGTCTGATGCTTCTGTACTTTGCATTCCTCAGGGACTATGACAAATGGCCCACATACTCTCAGTTCAAGTACTCAGACATTCATGCAGTTACAGATCTGAATCCAAAGGGGAAGGTAAAGACCGGTGCTGAAATCTGGTGGGCAAGAACGTCCGGTCCCCCAATCAAGGCTGGTGAGAAAGTCGTCATAGATCACATCACTGGCATAACGATGCATGTTAGAAGACCGGATGACATCGTAAGTTCAGACCAATAGATGATAGAATAATGGAAGGGAACGGAGAGTTCCGGACCCTTCTCAGACTTTATTTTTCTCTGTAGTAAGAAGACTCCAAAGCAGTGATAGTCCTAATAGAAATCCTACAATAGTAGTGATTCCCCATTCTATCTGGAATATCTCTGGTTGCGATACTGCCTCTCGTGGGAATGTTGGAAACATGAGATAAGCAATCATGTTCCACATGAAATGAAATGCTATTGGCACCCATAACCTTCGACCTGACCAATAATAGCTTAATGATAACACAACCCCGCCAAGAAACATGTTGAATGTAAACAGAATTGCTAGGTGTATGGGGAAACCAGGCTCAGCCCACCAAGTGAAGTGAAGCAGTGAGAAGAATAGCGAGCTAAGGAAGATGGCTGTTCGTTTTCCTGCGAGGTCCTCCATTCTTGAGAGTATATACCCTCGGTGCACCAATTCTTCGAAGAATGCCGTTGGAGCGGTTATAATGATTTCATTAACTATCAAATCACCAGTTATTTGGTCAAAGGGACGAAGCTGACCGCCAAAGAAGAAAGCAATAGCCACAACCAAAACCGCGCCGATAGTTCCAGCAATAGCACCAATAGTGAGGTGAGGTCCAAAACGATGATCAACTGTGATTCCCAGTTCCTCAACTGAGTCACCTCCATCCCATCTTACAAATACCCATGTTACAACATACATCAGGATAAATGTCAGAAAGAAGACCAGTGTCGCCACAAGAGCAAGCAATTCTCCTGTAAATAGAGCGTATGAAACTGGTGCCATTAAAACAATCAGTAGATTTGCAATCATGAAGAGAATGAGTCTAAGCCATCGTGATTGTTTCACATTAGTCATCTTTGGCGCCTATCTCACTCGGATTGTTTTCTTACCTAAATCTACTCCGGTAGGTAATCCATCGGAGAATAGTGTATATGTAGTGCCAACTGATATAAGTAGGCAGCAGTATTCGCCCACCTAAGGCTATTAAGATAGTAAGCTGCAGGTTACTATAATAAAAAAACAGGCGAAACCAAGCGCGTCATGGAGGAGTACTCTTGGCAAAGACACGGAGTCTTTTGTTGGAATTTGAAACAGATGAGGTTGGGCGTCTTGCAAGGGAAACAAAGACAGAGCGAAAAGCCCTAATCAACGCCTTCTCTGATCCATCTGACGTGGTTAGAGAGAGAGCGCTGATAGCTGCCGTTGATCTAGCTGATCCAGCAGTTGTTACAGATGTTGTTAAGGCTCTGGCTGACGAGGTTGCAGATGTTCGAATAGCTGCAGCTCAGGCTCTTGCCTTCTATCATCAACCTCGAACCGTTCCAGATTTACTTAAGGGCCTCAAAGATGACAACACATGGGTACGATCGCATTGTGCGGCAGGTCTTTCAAAGCTGCTCAACGGTCCGATATGGGCGCGAATTACTACAAATGATGTAGAGAAAATCATTGATGACTTCCCAGACATGGCTGAAGAGGACATCAACAAGTTTCTCTCTAGCCTCAAGCTGAAACCAGCCGCAATTGATCGTTTCATGAACTGGCGTAGTCAAGCATTTGATATCGAGATAGATGTATCAGCTATTGTTGAGGAATTAGAAGGAGCGCCGATATTACTCTCTGAAGAAGCGGCTGCAGCAATTGAAGCTCCGAAAGTGACGGGAGTTTCAGATGAGGTAGAAGCGATACTAAGTGAGTTGCCTGATGAGATACGAGAAACACTACCTCCAGAAGATCTAAGGAGACTAACTCCAGCATCTGCTCGGGAACTTGTTCAAAAACTCAAGGTTTCAATACCATCAGAGAAACCAAAGAAGAAGAAAGCTGTCAAAGTTCGAAAGGTAAAGAAGGTTCGGAAAAAGAAGAAGCCAACTGCGCAAGAGGAGTTGATTGAAAAACTCCCAGCAGAGGTTCGCAAGGAGGTTGGAGATGAAACTCTCGCTGCTCTAAGTGTTGAGGAACTTGAGGCTCTTCTTTCGTCAACTGCTGAGAGTGAACCTGAAGAGGTTGTTGTCGAGTCAGAACCTGAAGAGGAAGCAGCAGATCCAAGGATGCAAGATTTCATCGACAAATATGGACAAGACAAAGCAGAGCTCTTAGTTACCATACCTGATGTAATGCTTGAAGGCATTCCTGAAGATCAGATTCAAGAGATGGACCTAGAAACCCTGAAAGGTCTAACACAGGCTCTTGAACCTCGTGACTAATCTGTTCAGTCAGAACCACGGATTACTACTGCAAATTCGCCAGCTAATTTACCATACCACTCAAGCAGATCTCTCATGTTGTCAACGTGACGGTAGCTGCCATTACCATACTGGGCAATTGCAAGCATTAGCTCCTCATCTATCTCACTACGTTCTCCAAGTCCTATGGAATATATCACGAGTTTGCTCCTTTCAGTGAACCTGTCTTTCAACACCTTTAATGGAGGTGGTCCCGATGTTGTCATTCCATCGGTTAGCATAATAAGCATCGTGGGTTTATCAGGGTCACCAAATTCTTCCATTATCTCGTGTGCTTTTGCTAAAGCTGTGCCCATGTCTGTGAGTGTGCCGCCCTCTTCTACCTTATCCACAACATGTGTACTAATAATCTGTAAACCGAGTGCTTTTTCCCTTCCTGTGCATTCTACGAATGGTTGGACTTCACCAGTGTCAGAGTTCAAGAACGTCATCTCACTGACCTCTTTCTCGAAAGTAATCACCCCAACTTTCTCACCATAACCTCGGCCTACCTTTTCAGCGAGATAAAGTAAGACTGCCATGGCAGCGGCTTCTGCCCGACTGACATTCTTACCCTCTTCAAATCGATTGAGAAAGGCTTGGACCTCAGGACTATCTCCAGCAAGATCTTTCAGACCTTCTCGTGCGTGAGCAATATCTTGAACAGGGACGTCAGTGGTTTTCATTGACCCACTAGTGTCAATGCAAAGTACAGCGTTAAACGGTGAGGCAATTCCAACTGTTTTGAATTGATATCCTGTCCTCTCGCGAAGAGCTTCAAATGCTAGCTTGGCAAAGGTCTTTCCAGCGAGGTCAGGTTTTGTGTTGATGATTTCGACTTTTACATCAAGTTCTGGCCAATTGAAAGACATTCCTGGATATACTAGTCGACCTCCAATGATATTCTCCAGTGATTTCACTCGCTCAGCTGCTCTTGCAACGAGGTCTTCAGTGTTTGCATCCTCAGTGAGTGGTTTGAGTCCAAACTCAACATATTCCAAAGCCAACATATCTTCATCATAGAGTGTGACTTCGACCTGATCACCCTCCATTAGTAGTGATGCCTCTAGAACTAGTGTGTCGATGACGATGCTGTCTTCTGCCGCTTCGTTGCTCTTTCTTATCTCAGCAGCACCCCAGAAACTGCTCTGAGGGTCTTCAAAGATAACAATAGATCCTATATCAGCATCTAGTTTCTTTGCTATTTTGGGGTGAATATTAGCGAAGCCCCTCAGGTCTCCGCCATCAAGAATCTCCAAGGTCAGTTTCTTGGTGATGGCAATTGCCTCCTCTAGTGCTTTAGGAAGTTTCTCCAATTTTGACGTTATAAAGAATTGTGAGTCAGCGTTATGTAAGCAGCTTGGCTATTCGCGACTGCATCTCAGAGAGGGACTCGAGGGTTTCTGAATGGTCTGATAATGATTTCAACAAGACTTGTCCAAGTTTCTGTGATGCATTTTCCAAAGTATCTAAGCGTGTCATTCCTTGTGTAGAGAGGATAGCACAACTCACGTACTCATCAGGACGTCTTCGTGTCCATAGATGAAGCTCTCTTGCCTCTTTCTTTGATTTCAATGTGAGGACATACGAATCCATGTCAACTCCATTAAATCCGCCTTTTGCTCGGCTGTAAGGCTCTGGCCAAGTACCAATTGGAGGTATCATATAATCGAGAGAGCCTAGATCCCATGTCCCCTTTGTGATGAGCTTGATGATTGATTCTTCAAGCTCGCGCTGAATGGCAAATGACTTATCGCGACATATGAACTCGACAGGAGGAGTAGAGGTCCCAGTTGAGGTTCTGAATGGAATATTTACAAGTGACAGCGCATTACCTGCAAGTACTCTCTGAGCATCAGCTAAAGTTCCAGGAAAGTCTCGAGAGAGAAGATGGAGAATGATATCCATGGCTTGTACTGAAAGAAAACTGAAATCAGTGCCAAAGAGGATTTTCTCGGACCATTCCCGATTTGATGCGCTGAGTCGATCACTTGCCATCTCAAATAGAACAGGGACATCCCTATCATGAAGTGTGGAGGTCTCTGCGAATATTACAGGATCTTTCAGTGCTTCATAAAGACGAGAGTCACCAGGAGCCATTCCACAATGTGCCAATATTACACGTAAACCTTTCATTGCAGATCCACAATCTGGATCGTTCCGCATTGAATCAACAAGTCGTTTGATTCTAACAACTGTGCGCATATT
>WOR8_10003735_pt1 | contig 14842 bp, 12 predicted proteins | sample DeeMarSeWOR38_10_FD_19890 | JGI IMG/M metagenome (IMG submission 19890) | reverse complement strand
TATCTTGACCAAAGAGATCGACATCTTTACCTATCTTAAGATGTTCATAATAAATCCCTTTATAAACAAATACAGTATCACCTTTACTCGCGTTATCAACAGCATCCTGAATACTACTGTAGTTACCTTCTCCACTACCACCAACGTAAAGGATATTATCAGAATAGAATAATGTTCTAGTAGATTGTTCTATTTGAATACCAGATATAGATGTAAAACTCATAAAAACAAACAAGAAAGATATTCCAAGGGCAATACCTTTATTCATATTATTCCTCCCTCCAATCAAATTCTAATCTTATTCAAAGTATATAAAACATATGTTAGGAATTATCATATTTTGAGGGGAAAAAGAGAAAGAAAAGGACTAATTTTATTATAGTCCTAAATTTTGTAATAGTTTTTGTAATAATGGGAACAGATAAGGATGACACTGTAGAAACTGTAATAGTGGTTTGTTTATTGCTTTGTCTCTTGGTATAGTAACAGTAAATGTCCCCCAACCACTCTCATCACCATAAATATCTACTGCTTTTGCTTTGATGGTATATGTTCCTTTTAAATTCCATGTATGACTCGCTGTTGCTGGACTACCTGATGGAAATGGACCTGTAAGAGTTTCATCTTGTCCATGTCCCCAATTAACAATATACTCAGCGATGTCGTCTCCATATGGATCTACAGATGTGAATGTGTATGTATAAGAAGTGCCTGGTTTTCCACTATTTGGTCCAGTTATAGTTGGTTCATCTGGCGGGTTTATATCCCTAAAGCAATATAGATTAAAGCATCCAAAAAATACACTACCATCAGCAATAGCAGGAGAAGACCATGCTGCTATTGGATAAAACCATCTTTCATAGCCAGTGTGTGCATTTAGACAGCAAATTTTTGCTCCACTCCACATCGATGCGATATAAACTTTGTCATCAGCAACAGAAGGTGAAGTATGAATCTGATTACCAAGAGAATAACTCCATATTTCATCTCCAGTTTCAGCATCTAAACAATAAGCATAACTATCCTCAGAACCAAAATATACACAACCATATGCAACTGCAGGTGAGGAATGGATGCGGCCACCAGTAGAAAAAGTCCATAATTTATCTCCAGTTTCAGCATCTAAACAATATAGATTTCCACAATCCGCACCAAAATAAACCTTTCCATTAGAAATACATGGAGATGAAGACTGGATCCTATCATCAGCTGTAAAATTCCATATTTTATCTCCAGTTTCAGCATCTAGACAATACAGGTCACCATCAAATGATCCTATGTAAACTCTGTCATTGTAGATTGCAGGAGATGTTAAAACCCAATAGTCTGTAGCAAAATCCCAGATTTTATCTCCAGTTTCAGCTTCTAAACAATATACTTTTCTATCATATGAACCAAAATAGATCCGTCCATTATAAATAGCTGGAGATGATTCAATCCAATCACCTATATAATGGCTCCAGATCTTATCCCCTGTTTCAGCATCTAGACAATACATGTATTCATCCCATGAACCAACATAAACTCTGCCTTCCACGACAGCAGGAGAAAAAACCGGAATTTCACCACCTGTTGTATAGTTCCATATCTGTGCTCCGGTGTACATGTCTAAACAATATACAATACCATCCATCGATCCAACATAGATTTTCGCCTCATAAACAACTGGAGACGCCATCTGATCATATGATTCATGAATCCACAAAATATTATGAGTATCTGGTGCCTCAGATGATGAATAACCCGTATTTTGAAGATCATAATGAAAAAATGGCCACCCATCATTAGAAGATGAAACTTCAGAACCTTGTAAAAAAGTTTCATTAATATCATCAATATTTCTACTAATACATGGTGTAGCACTTGCTCCAAAAAACAATATACATATAAAAACTCCCAATATTTTCCTATACATATTTTTTCCTCCCTCGAAGATATAAATAATTTAAATAATTATTAATATAAAAACTTTACTTCAGTTACTTTTTATATCTGTTTTATTTTTCGGAAGTCTTTTATACAATTGTTCTGCCATCATATATCCCAGACATACCCATCCAGGATCCTCAACTAGTGCAATAAAAATGAAAACTGCAAATCTATGTTCAGATGGCAAATAAATTCGCATTCCGGTCAAAAGGCCAATTCCCTCAATTAATGCCCATATTACCATTGCAAAAACAAACATTTTCAAGGCTCGTTTGTTCTTTGTGTATATAGCAATAAAAACAACTGTTAAAGTAATTGCTAATACTATCAGAAAATATAGATAGTTAACATCTCTTGATACATTTGCAGGACTTGTTAACCATTCTATTAAGCCCATATTTTTCACTTCTCCTCCTTGAAATCTGACAGATCTATGATTCCAACATAATCAGCGAAGATAGCCATTATAATCAAGCCTGGCCCTCCTTCAGTAATGGCATGGTACATTAGTTCAGCTGATGAAAAAAAACTATAATGACGAAGTCCTGCTGTAAAAAGTAACACCTCCCATATAAGACCAATAATTGCGACGCTCAACCAAAGATACATCGAGAATCTGAATAACCTGCACCTTTTTGCTAAATATACAGCAAAGATTGCAAAAAAAAGCATGAAAATGTAAAAAGTCTGTGTTTGGAAGTGTCTTGATACCTCTATTTCCGTAAATAGCCAACTGGTAATATCCAATTGATTTCCCCCATTTTTCTATATAATACCTCTAAATGAGATATATCAATTCCTATAATTATATGTCGAATAAATGAATCATAAATATTCTTCATACTCTTGGTTCAATTAATGTTCCATAAAGAGCAATGTTTGAAGCCATGTACCATATAGCAGGTAGAATTAATAGAAATATTGTAAATTGCAATTCAAACAATGGCGATAACACAAGAATCAGTATGAAATAGGAAGCCATTTCATGTATACTAAAAAGTCTCATCAACCTAGACCTATCAAATTTCATACTTATCAGAAATTTAGTTAGAACCAAAAAAATAATCCCAATCAATATTACTATAACAGTCATCTGAATACCATGTCTATAAGACCAAATGTCCAACTCAGGTTTTGAACCAAGAAATACAATTAAACCAAGAAAAATAAGTCTTAATCCGTAAGCAAAAGCAGCAAATGATTTTGTAATTCTTAAAACTCCATCTTTTACTATTACACCCAAGGATTGAGCAAGCGTTTTTGCATTTGCCATACCGTCATGATCGACATCCTTTAAACCACCCTCGGCCGCATTATTAAATGCTATCTGAAAGAAGAACAACAGGCATAAAATATAGATTAAAACATTGAAATCAGTTGATACAGTACTTGCACCTAGAATACATATGAAGAAAAAACCTCCAGCCAAAACAAAGTCCATACCTGCTAACCTTTTACCATACAGGTCATAGAGTCCACCAAGAATCAAAGCAAGAGTAAAAAATGAAATCGGATAAATGGACATGTAGAAAAAAACAATAAGAGCATAACCAAAAACAATAGAAATAATTACAATAAATAGCGCTTTATTTTTTGAAATATTACCACTGACAAGAGGTTTATCTTTAAGATCAATTGATTTTTTGTCAACTTCAATATCAGAATATTCATTTAAGACAAAACCATAGATATGATAGAGTAGCCCAATAATAAACAAAACAGTCAAATGAAAAGCATCCCTTTGTCCCATAACCAGACCACCAAGCAAGGGTGCTGTTGCTGTTGTTGCTCCTGTTTGAATCCTTAGTAACGAAAAATATTCCCTTATTATTTTTATTGCCTTCCTCATGCTCACCCAGATAATGAGTGATAATGGTTTTTTTATTTTAAAGATAGTGGTTAAATTTCAGGCATTAGTTTACCATATAGAAGTATTAGGAAAACACCAAGCCAAATCACAGGTAAAAAAACAAGAACTAGCAAACCAATTATAGCGATATAATTAAATAAAATGAATGGTACAACCATGAATGCAAACATCTCATGAAATCCAATTGCCCTCATGATTTTCTCTCGAGCAAATATCTTGATAGTTAGGACCTTTGTCATGAAAAAAATTGTTAAAGCAGCTAAAATAATTACAATATATAACTGCCAGGTTTCAAATGGTATCAAGTGGTAATAAAAAGGTGTGAAAATCAATATTAAATGAATTATTTTCAATGCTGTAATATACGCAATAAAACTCTTTGGGATTAGTATATTTTTTCCTTTTATTTTGACACCCATTCTAAGGGGTGTACTAACACCTCCTGCTAGAAAATCGTGATCTACATCCTTAATTCCTGCAACAATATTTTGTATAAGCATCTGAAGGAATGCTAAGGCACATATTACATAAACGAGAAAATTTAGATTATATGTAACCGAGAGGCCACCATACAAAGCTATAAGAAAAACTGATGTGGCAATGAAATAGTCTGAATGAGGAAAACGTTTACCAACTATATCATATAGGCCTCCGAATAGAGCCATCAAAAAAATCGTTGGAATCAATATTATCGCTCTCTCTCTGAAAAAAACAATGGTAAGAATAAATGTAAATATTATCGAAAAAATGACAATTTTTTTCGCAATTCCAACTGTAACAGAGCTTTTAACAAGTGGTTTACCTTTTAGTTTGTCAGATGTTTTATCAATTGTGAGATCGCTTATTTCATTAAAAACAAAACCTGAGATGTGAAGAGTTATTCCAATTATAAAAAGTCCTACGTAATGATACACTGATAAGGTTGCACCTGTTGCAGCTGCGACCACACAAGGTGTAATCCCTGTGAGAACAGATGAATGGAATCTACCGAGTCTCAGATACGTTTTTATTGTATTTGAAATCATAAGTTTCATATGTTTTTTTTAAATAAAAAAACTTGTTAATTAATAAATAAATGAAGCAAATCTTGCTAGCAATGGTATCTTTTCCAATAATTGTAAGAATAATAAGTTTAGATTAACATGTTTAGTTTTCCATCGTGGATTATAAGTGTTTTCTGGACCTATTGCACCATGAATATCCTCTGCATATGCAGTAATTGAAAAGTCTCTTTGTTGAGAGTAAACATGTCTTATAGTTACCATCTCACCAGATTCAACAAAATCAGTAACATCGCTTTCCCCGTCATCCCAGTCAATGTGATATCTTACATCATCTCCATCGGGATCTGTTGCACTAAAATTACATTCAAGTACAATAAATATTACAATCCATTTGCCTGTTATATTTGGTTTATTTGGTGCATTATTCTCAGGATTTAATATTGTGACAATAAATATTAACCAATCACTAATATTCCCATATATATCCTTAAATCTAATTCTTATATGGTATTCTCCTGGTAAATCCCATGAATGAGAGAATAATATTGGTTGCTCGTAAGGTCCCATCCAATCACTAACGTTTCCATCACCCCAGTCAACCATTAAAAAACAATCACTTCCATCATCCCAATAAATTGTAAATGTATAGGTCATCTCTATATAACCTATCTTAACACCAAAAAACTTGAAATTAGAATATAGAGTCAAAGTATAGAAAACCCATTTACTTTCACCATCCTGGTCCTTTGCTTTTACTTCAATTTCATATGTTCCTTCTTCACTCCATTCATGTGAGATAATCGCCGTTTCACCGGGTGCAAAAGGACCAATCCAATCACTACTGCTACCATCACCCCAATTTATCAAATAAAAAACATCATCACCATCTGGATTCTGAGGTGTATGAATGTAAAACGTGGAAAAATCTTCAGTCCACATTATTGGTGGTAATGGTGGATTTTCCCGATCCATTTCTGATTCAATTATTTCATTTAAATTAGGAACAGTGACTGGTTTACTTAAACAGGCTGTTACCGTGAAATTCATCATTAAAAAAAGACTTATAATACTTAAAACAACTATTTTTTTTATCATATAGGTCTTCCTCCCGTACTAGATTCTAAGTAATTATTGATATAAAAATATTTCTAATTAAACACTAAAGTCCTTATTTTTATCATGGAAATAATCAAAAAAATAAAGTGAGAGATTAAATATAAATATTATTTTACTTTAAAACAAGTTAAATAATCTCTCTAAAATTAGATTCTGAACACTTGGTATAACAAAAGGATTATTCTCTGGTCCAATATATGTTATTGACAAATCAAGAGTTACAGTTTGTCCTTCTATTACTGTTACAGGACCTGCCCAAGCTCCAATATAAAGTGGTAGCTTTCCAGCTCGGACAAATAAATATCTTCCGGCCTGAACATTCATTGAATATGTTCCTTTTCCTTGGATTAAATGGGTATAGGCAAAACCATATTTTGTTGCATTATCTCTAGGGCTTCCATATGCTATTACTCGTACAAATGCTATTGTTCTTCCATTTTGGTTTGTTATCGTTCCTTTTATGGTTCCCATTCCAGATGATTCTATCTTTTCAGGTTGCTCCTGTTTTTGAATCTGAACGGCACCAGCAGTTAAACAAACACCGACAGCTGTCGAAAACAATAAGGTTACTACAAAACTTGCTAATATTATTTTTTTCATATTTTTTTCCTCCCATCTTATTATTAAATTGCTTTTAATATATAAAATTTCCCTTTTGTTTTTAGTACAAAATTGTTTAAATTATGTTAAAATAATATAACCAATTTTGCATTTTAAATATTTTTGTTAGATACAGAAGTTGCTATAGTATTGGAAAGCTATCTAATAAACGAAAAAACAATGGATGAAGTAATAATTGGATACTATTTTGATTGGATTTAATCGACATTTCAAAATATGCACAATTTCCTGCAATATCACAACAATAAACTCCAAGTATAATTTCTAAATCACCCCAGTATGTAAAGCTCCATTGATAGGTTGGCCCAGGTCCAGAAACAGTTGACTGACGATCGCCATTAAGATAAAATTCTACGCTACCATCTAGACCACTACAATTATCAATTATATATGCTGTAATTTCTTTATCCCAGCCAAATAGGGGATTTCCACCCATTACCTCATACCAGGTCTGTATATAAGGAGGTAATTGGTCAATATCTATTTCTACTGATTTTATCTCTTCCTGATTCCCAGCATTATCAACTGAATAAAACTCGATCAAATCCATTAAGCAGTCATGGTCCAATAAGATTTTTATTGAATCTCCAGAATGACTCTTCCAGTCATCACCTGGTATTTTATAATATATCGTTTTCACACCAGATATATCATCAGTAGCATTCAATGTCACATTGACATCATTTACATACCAGCCATTTTCACCATTAGGCTCTAATGGATCTAATGAGTAAGTGGTAACAGGTGGGCAAAAGTCATCAGCATCTGGAATAACAAGAGCATAAAGTTCTTCAGGTAAATTACTTATATATACTAATTCTTGGGCATCAAAATCCCAATATGCCAAGAATCTTCCACTGGAATACGCAGCTAACCAAAGTATGCCAGTTGACCAGTCAAAACCTCCGCTCTGTGCGTAAAGTAGATTTTGACCCATGTCACAATATTCTGTTGCTTCACCAGTTTCTAGGTCAATATTATACAGTATAGCATTACCACTGAATTTAACGTCATATAAGCCCAAGCGACACCATCCATATCTATTGCTAGACAAACTATGGCATCACTTATGCCAAAGCTACCGATATATGTTTGATTACCAGTATTTATATCAATTTCATATAGTTCAGTGCTCGTAATACCATACAGTTTATCATTCACTGGATTATATGACAAACCACCAAGACTAACGCCTCCGCCACCAATTTTTGACGCAGTTCTATTACATAGGTTTATTTCCCATAATGAACTGTTTTCGCCACAGACAAGCATTTTTCCATAATTTATCCAAGTAGCACAACCATATTCTGGGCAATTTAAAATGTCAAAACTAGTTATAGTTTCAGGGTCGTCTAAATAAAAATAACAAGGTCCTTGAGATAGGATATAGGCATAGGCAATATTTCCACGAGATAATGTCTCCTTCGCTACTTCGATAGTATCTGAAGAATGATAATTAGAAGGAATTTCTACAGATTGATCTACATGCTCAATGAAATCTTCTGCAAAAGTTAAAATAAAATCATGAATGGTGTTCTCATGAATAGCAAGTAAAATCAACTCTGTTTTATAATCCTCTTTCGAGCATTTTCCAATCTTTAAACACTTACATAAAGGTATATTAGTAACTTGGAAATAGCCATCATCATCACTATAGTCTTCCTCATATGTATTGTGGAAGTATACCCTTACCAGCGCTCCTTCAATTGAATCCCCAAATAAATTTCTGACATAACCTGATAACTTACCATTAAAATTGGTAGTACTACATATATCGTTATCTATTTTTTCAGTGGATGAAACAGTACTAGTTCCTATAAATAAAAAAATTATTGCAAATACTAAAAATTTTTTAATCAATTAAACCACCCCTGCAAAAAAAATTTCTGTGGAGGATTTTTTATTATATTTGATATCTTGTAAATCTCTGACTGATATTGTGAGTTCTGGTTATTGTAATTGTATGACGTTGGTTTTGGGTTTTCGATGATTTTTGTTGCATTGTTTCCAGCTTTATCATAAGCAATTACTTTGATAGTAATGTTCATTCCACCGTGGTATATGAAACTCCACGTAAAGGTAGGTCCACTTCCATTAATGGTTTTTTGTAATATTTCATTAAGATAGAACTCAACATAATCCACACCACTTATTTCATCTGTTGCTGTTGCTCCGAATTCCAGTAACCAGCCCTGTACTGGATTACCTGAAACAACTTCATATGTAAGTTCAACCGTTGGAGCTGTTTGGTCCATATCAATGGTAAAGATGTTATGTGAAGTTTCTTCGTTTCCAACATTATCAATGGCCCAATATTCAACTAGGACATCATCTCCATCATCCTCTTGAGTCAGTAAGAAATATCCCCAACCTCCATCTATGGTCTCAACAGGTCCACCATTTACCCTGTATTTTATTTCTTTAACTCCAGAAGAAACATCATTTGACAAAGGATCATATGCTTGTAATGTTACTTCAACATCATTGGCATACCAACCGTTTTCACCATCTGGATTTGGTGGATCCAATTCATAGGTTGATATTGGCCCTGTAGTGTCAACGCCTAGTCTCAAACTCTCTATGTTGTTGTTTGGAAAATCATCATTTTCATCAGGCATATCCAGATATAAATGGTATATACCTTCATATTCAAAGTTATACTCGTCGAACATTAAATACAATTCGCCACCTAAAGGCATATCAAGGTCTATATCTGTTATATTGTCCTCATAAACAAGTGTTGCATTTTCTGGATCGGTTATGTACTCCCAAATCTGAGCATCACAGGTTAGGTCCAATTCTGGAAATGTACCATAGTTTTTGACAGTAACATTAATGTCTTTAATTCCTGGACTGATAGGATAGTATGCTGGACAACCACCCCAATAACAAGATAATCGCCATGAAAAATCATATTCTTTATCCCATATATCATTAGAACTTGACCATCTTGGATATTCCCAATATGGAAGATCAGCCATAACCGCGCATCCAAAACCTTCTGCTGTTAACATATATGCAATATCTTCTTCTATTCCATCTGGTTGGAAACCTATCCACCATGTACCAGATTCAAGAAAGACTTCGTCGAATTCAACATCAACAGCTATTTCTGGTCGGCCAAAATAGAAATCACCAGTAGCATATTCTTCAAAATATGTTACTTCTACTTCAGCATATTCATCCTCAGAAGGTTCACAATTACCAGTTTCTTCGAAGAAGTACACTCGTACTGTCTCTAAATTACCTACTGAGTTTCCACTATCCCAAACAAATCTGAAATGACCCCCTATAGCAGTTATAGAATCAAATAATTCGCAATCATCAATAATTATATTTGAATAACCCTGGTACATTGAACATATTAAACGATTTCTTCCATCAGGTTCACCATTGTCCCAACAAAGTTCTCCATGATCATAACCATGATTAGGAGGTGATGTTACCTCATGGATACCTGCATCATGCCAATAGTCTAATGTGAAATTTTTTGAAATGATGTCGTTACTGGGATTTTTGTCTCCCACCATATTTATTTCTGCTTGAACTATGTAATCTTTTGAGCCAGTTGTTTCATATTGTAGAAAATTTGGCGTCCAATCATCAAACTCGAAAGTTTTTGATTCCCCAGGTTCTATATAATCTCCTTGACATGCATAATCTGAATACTCTGAAACAATATCAAATACCTTGAGAGAAACATCATCAATATACCAATAGTTAAAGTAATAAGGTTCTCCCTTTACCCAGAATCCTATATAGGTTGTTTCAAATCCACCTTCAATAGTTACAGAAACTTCATAACTTCCACTTGAATCTGGTTCTTCATGCCAGGCTGCGTACCAGTTTTTTGCATCATAACTATAACCTGCCTCAATTGAATAAAGTCCAGAACCAGAATAATGGTTTATATAGGATAAAAACTCAAATTGGCAACTTGAATAGTCTGAAGTGTCAATTGCATAGGAGTAGAATACATGATCTGATTTTGCTTTAGTATATTGAAGTTTTGCCTCAGGGCGATCTCCCCCAGAATACGAGGTATAAGACTTATCCCAACCATAACTTTCTGAAAAATTCTTATGTTCATCATACCATCCTTCAGGTGGAACAGTATCCCAATCTACTTCAGTTAACAAAGTTTCCTGAACTGATAGCTCAACTATTTTTATATCTATAGGGATACAGCACTCAGTATTTTGTCCTATGTTTGTTATTGTAGCCTGCACAGGATATGTTTTTCCGGGTCCATCCTCACAAGGTGAGCTAATACAAGTAATTTCAATATCATGGATATAACCAAAATATAACTCAAACATTTTCTCTTTTTTATCATTTTCTGGATTAATGTCTTCCCATAATGAGGTGTAGGCAGTGATATTATAATTTATGTATCCATTACTTTCCTTCTGCCAGTCATCTGGTGTCCATATTGGCATTTCTAAGTCTATTTCCTCGCCATAAGACAATTTATCAATATATCCTGTTTCATTATACTCTTCATCTGAACCATTCTTTAAAATTACAACATCAACTTGAATATCCTCTGCAGTCCTAAGTCCATAATTTTTCACCCCTATCGTAACCTCAATTTCTTCAGCTGCACCTCCATCTTTGGGGCTAAGAATATCATACACACCAACATCATGGTAACCACACATACAACATGATTCAAACATCGAAGCAGTTATTTCAGCGCCTCCCTCGAAATCACCGATAGTTGTTAATTCACCTGTCTTTAGGTTACATGTCGCTAAAAAACCTGATGTAGAATAAGCAGTTAAAAACAATTTGTTTGTTTCCCAATGAAAAAAACCATCCTGTGCATAACAAAGGTTTTGTCCCATGCTACCCACTTCTGTAGCATCACCAGTCTCAAGGTCAACGGTAAAAAGTGTAGATGAACCATTAGAAACTACATCCCAAGTGTAACATATACCTTGCAGATTAATAGCCATTGCAATCATTGTATTACCTACGCCGTGACTACCAATGTATTCTTGTTCACCTGTCTCTGGATCATATTCATAGAGGCCAGTTCCAGAAGTTGCATATAATCTATTATATACAGGATCCCATGCTAAACCGTTACAGCTTTTACCACCACCGCCAATACAAGTCATATCACCATTATATGGATCTATGACCCATAAATCACCGCTACCATTTTCACATCCAAACCATGTTTCATCACATGTCCAGGTTCCTCCAGCTATAAAGTCACCTGAGGATGTTGGTGAAAGTGATGTTATATTACCAGGATTATCAACTGGATTATAACAAGGACCCTCAGGCTCACCAGATGTTCCACCGTACACGATATAACCATACATAAGTGGTACAGAATTGATGATAGTATCTGCTTTCATATGATGTATATCAGTTGATGCTTTAGTAATAATCGGATTGTTTAACAGGCTTTTTGGATCTAGACCAGTTAAAGATTCTTCAAGTAAAGTTGCTTCTTCTGCATCATTTTCAAAATCAAAATTATTTCTCTCAGATTTGTCTATAAGTTCTATAGAGAGTGAGCTGCTCGAAATTAGAGCTATAACAATAAAACATACCATTAAAATTGTAGCATTTTTAACTAGCTTCTTACTATTTAAAAAACTTCCTCTATCCATTTTATATTTCTCCCCAAAATATCTAACAAACGCTGAATTAATGAAAAACTTTCAAAAAAATGTGAAAATCCCATAGATTTTATTTGATAAATATTACTTTTAAGGCTGGGAAACGTATTAATTTCTGTGGAATTAACTATAACAACAGCTTGATTGCCTGCTAAGTCGGAAGTGATAAACTTGAAAGAAATAACAAATCCAGTGATTACACAACTCCAACTAAAAGGTCCTGGGCCATCTAATATGGCTTGTAGACCATCGTTAAGATAAATTTCTAATAATCCATCGGTACCGCTTGTAGCATCGGAAATTTTTATATAAAATGTTACCTCCCACTTTACCTGACCTATTTTTTCTACATCCCACTCAACGTTCATCTCAGGTGGTGTTTTGTCAATATCAAGTGTTGCTGATTTAATATCTTCAAAATTACCCATATTATCAAGTGAGTAATATTCAATAAGAATGTCTTCTCCTTCCTCCGAGATTATAAATGGAGATTCATAATACTCCCAATCTCCACCATTTATTCGATAGTAAGTACTATATACACCACTTTCGTCTGTAGCATTTAAAATTACTGTGACATTGCTGATATACCATCCATTACAGCCATTAGGCTCTGGAGGAACAAATGATATATTTGTAACAGGGGGCATCTTATCACCATATGATATTGCAAGAGCTGTAGGTTGAGTAGGTCCTTGAAAAGAACCAAGATATATACATTCTCCAGTATCTTCGTCACATTCCAACAAGCAACCCACTCCAGATGTATAAGCTACTAAGTATAGAATATCAGTATCCAACTCAAAAGCACCATCCTGATTATAGGTAAGTGTATAACCCATTCCACCAACTATTGTTGCCTCCCCCGTATCAGTGTCAATCGTATACAGATGTGATTCTCCACCAAATAATACATCCCAACCATAACAAATACCATCTAAATCAAAGGCAATAGCAATCATTGTAGTACCTATGCCAAAAGCACCAATATATGATTGCGCACCTGTGTTTATATCTATTTCATAAAGACTGTTGCTTGAAGCACCATACAGTTTATAGTCCACAGGATCATATGCTAAACCATTAAGTCCAACACCTCCACCTCCAATTAGACTTGCTACAAGTGTCTCCGGATCTACATCATATAAAAAACCATTTACATACTCACAACAAAGGTATCTTCCATCATTTGTCCAAGTACCGCCTGAAAAGGTAATACCCTCGCATTCACGAAAATTATAAGTGCCATTTGGGTAATAAGCATAAAAACCAGTTCCTAAAGGACCATAGGCCCAAAAATAATACCAAGTTGTATTAAATCTATTTTCTGAACTATATACAGATTCTAAAATATGACTATTGTCAGATATATTTTCATCAAAATTATTAGCAGATGAAACAACACTTGCTCTAAAAAACAAAAATATTATTACAAATACTACCATTTTTTTTATCATTTATACCACCAAAAAACATTTAATAAATTTTTATAACAAAAAATTTGAGAGAATGAATTTTCTAGAGATATATTTTTAGCTGATGGAATAATATTTACTCCTAAATACAGAAGGAATATTGTAATTACAAACAATTTCCTAGTCAATTATACCTCCCTAAAATATCTAATAATCCTTGGATTAATATAACTCTGTCCAAGAATTTTAATAAAAATGAATATTGGAAAACCTTATTTCTAGGAATAGTAACAGTATAAGTTCCCCAATCGCTTTCAGCGTTATAGGAGTCTTTTGCTTTGGCTTTGATTGTAAATGCTCCCTCCGAATTCCATGTATGACTTGCAGTATAGGTTTGTCCAGAGTCATAGTAATTACTCCATGAGGTTGGAGTTCCATCGGCCCAATCAATTAAGTAAGCTACTTGATCTCCATCTGGATCAGTTGATGTAAATGAATATGTGAGAGGTGAACCTACTTTTCCATTCGATGGACCTTGAATAGTTGGAGTTGTTGGTGGGTCATTCTCGATGATTGTTATAACAATGGGTTCTGACCAATAGCTTTCAGCATTATATATGTCCTTAGCTTTGCCTTTTATTGTATAAGTACCTGGCGAGCTCCAGGAGTTATAAATAATTACTTCTTGACCTGATGAATACGGTCCTTTCCATCCACTATTTGTTCCATCACCCCAGTCAAAGTAATAATAGATATCATTACCATCTGGCTCGGTGGAAACAATATTATATCCATAGATACCTCCAACTCCACCGGAGGAAGGACCGCTGATTGTTGGTATGTCTGGAGGTGCATTACCAATTGCCATAGGATGAGGATCTGATGAGCGACTATCATCCCAAATATCTTTTGTTTGAGCTCTAATTTCATATGTTCCTTCATTGCTCCATGAATGACTTACAGAGACTTCCGTTCCTGATGGGAAAGGGCCAAACCAGTCCTCAAATGTCGTATCATCCCAATCAACAAAATACCAAATGTCATCTCCCTCAGGATCTTCAGCAACAAAGAAGTATTCATAATATTCTTTAGGAGCTCCATATGTTGGTCCATCAATTGCTGGCGGATTTTGTTCGTTTCCCCCTTCATATTTAAAAATTTTAAATTCATCAATATTTCTATCAAAATAATCTACTAGTTCATGACTGTGTCTACCAATATTGGTATATTTAAACTGATCAACATAGAAAT
>WOR8_10003733_pt1 | contig 14843 bp, 14 predicted proteins | sample DeeMarSeWOR38_10_FD_19890 | JGI IMG/M metagenome (IMG submission 19890) | reverse complement strand
GAGTCACTTCAACTTCAGAAATTGGAGTTGGAACGATATTTGTCATGGGTCTTCGGTCAATATACGGATAGCAAGCTGGGTCAAGAGTCATCTTGGTCTTGGATAGAGTGGGCAATAAACTCAGGATTCTCGGACTTGTTTGGACCCTATGAACGAGCATATGTTGGTCCGATGAAAAACGGAGCAACCGTGTTCGTGAACTTCTCAGTCTAGGTCTATCCTAGTTCTTTAGAGAGTAGTTCTCCCAGACGCGTAATCCCTTCTGAGATGATATCTGGAGTTGCATAGGAGAATCCAATTCGCATTGTGTTATTCTCCGGAAGGCTTTCTCTGAGGTCTTTGTTGTCCTTTGTCAGTCTATGTCCAGAAACCGGATAGAATGGTGTTCCTGGAACATAGAGTATGTCATTTGGAATTCCCACTCGTTGTAGGAACTCACGTGCATCGAATTTCTTGTCTTCACTCTGCCACCAGATGAAAAATCCTCCAGTGGGATCAGTCCTTACACCAGCGGGAAATGATGCGTCTATTGCCTTAGCCATGGCTTCGTAACGTTCCTTGTATTGTGGTATACCAATGCGCATAGCCTCGTCGATGTGATTGTTGTAGTACTCATCTAGAATACGTTGAACAAGTGTAGTTGTACAGAGATCGAGATACCCCTTGTCCTTGAGAACCTGCTCTCTCACGTTTGCTGGAAGAACTGAATAACCAACACGCAGAACAGCTGCTTCCTTGCTGCTAGTTCCGAGATATGCAACACGGTTATTTTCTTTGTCAAGTGTTTTGATAGGTTTCGGATTCTTCTTGAACTGAATTTCTGCATAGGCTGAATCTTCAATGAGAAGAATGTCATATTCTTCAGCAATATCAAAAAGTGCCTGTCGTCGATTGAAAGGAAGTGTTGTGCCTTTTGGATTGTCTGAGTCTGGAACCACGTAGATAATGTCCGGACACTTTCCAAACTTTTTCTTAGCAACGCCGACCGCATGTTCAACCTCTTCAGGAATAATGCCATCAAGATCTGTGGGAATTGTAATGACTCGTGCGCCAAGTTTCTCTGCAGGACCTAAGAATCCTAAATAAGCAGGAGAGGGAGTGATTATCACATCACCCGGATCAATCAATGTGTCGAGTAAAGCATAGATTGCCTGCTGCGATCCATTTGTAATTGAAACATGGTCCCATTGAGTTTCGCTGTCAATGGGAATGCTCCTGACATCATGGAGTCTTTTGGCAAGTGTTTTCAGGAACCAGGACTCACCTCCAGTTGGACCATAGTTCAAGTCCTCAAGAGCAAGCTTGGGATTCTCTTTGTATCTTTCACTGAGGTTCGCCATGATATCTGCAAAGATATCGGTGGGGATGATACCAGGTTTACCACCAGCAAAGTAGTACTTCACTTTATACTTCAAAAGAGCCCTTATCTGAGATTCTTCGATAAAAGTAGTCCAGGTAGCAAAGCTGTAGCCATTGCCTATTGTATTTGCCATAATGCACCCGCTCCAAAGGATCCGCACAGCATCCTCAGGTCACGAAGCATGCACACTTCTGTACATGAACAACACACTCTTTCCTTTATCCTTTTCCACATCGACATTGTTTTTGTTGTTCCCTTCCGGACCGCAATGTACACAAATGGACGTCCATATTGTGCATTTGCACAGACTCTTGGTCAACGTATCTCAGCCGCAAGTTGCGCGGCAGCAGCTGCGGGATCGGTCGCATCAACAATAGAACGGGCTGCGATGATGAAGTTAGCACCAGCGTCAATGGCCGCCCGAGCACTACCGCCCTGTGCTCCTACTCCAGGACTCATGATGGGGATTTCTGTCCCGAGGATTTCTCTGACCTCGGTGATTATCTCTGGCTGTGTGGCTCCGACTATAACACCGTCAGTGTCCCACTTTCGGGCTACTCGAGCAAAGTGATGATAGAAGGGCTCAGTCTTCTTCCCATCAGGAGACACATAGAGTCCGTATCCCTCCCTCGCTCCAGGATGGGACATGTAGCATAACGTGATTATCCCTTTCTTTCGGAGTACAGCCATCTCAAAGACACTACTGAGACCACCCTCCATACCGACAAGAGGATTTACGATGAGTGCATCAAAGCCTGCATCGAAATAGTACTTCGCAATGTGCTTGTTCGTGTTTCCAATGTCATTCAGCTTGATATCAGCGATTACAGTTACTCCCGCATCATGGATAGTGTCTATGATTCGAGGAATTCCCTCGAAGAGACCGACAGGAAGAATCAGTTGACGGTTGATTTTGAAGGCAACAGCATGTTCAGCTGTTTGAGACACTAACGCGAGAGCCTCTCGCTCTAGTCGTTCCTTCTCTGCCTTCACGCCAGCGGCATCTTTCCCAGCCATCTCAGCTACAAGGTCAAGACCGATAATCAGTTTACTCTTCCTAACAAAACTCGATGCAGTGATTTTCCTCTTGTACACGCGCAACACACCTATTACAATGGATTAGGTACAGACATTGTACTCCCCCAAATAAATCTCGTGTACACTTATATCGTATCAAGAACAGGGATTGTTGGAGAGGCCGCCTTGAGTCCTGATGTGTTAGCCACACGATTAGCAGTTGTCATTCTTGCCGTCATTGGACCGATCTACTTCTTCCTGCTTATGTTCTTCATCCCACAGATGACGCCCTTTGGGGATGCATTCTTGGACTTGCTTTTCCACCATGTAGCGGTCCCAATAGTCTTCTCCGCACCATGGCTTGGACTCATCTACTACCAACGTTATAGGTTGGCAAACACTGTCTACATCATGGATGATACGATCTCAAGTGTTCCACTCAGATGGCGAGTTTTCTATGGAATTAATGCTGCGTTTGTGTTAATGCTCTTTGTTCTTCCAATGACAACTCCACCCCTAGCTATAATCCTCGGTCTCTATGTTGCGGGAACTGTTTTCTTCAGGATTGGAGTTGGCAAATTTGGTGGCGGGAGACCTGGAGCGTTGCTTGCAGTGTTGGGAGCACTTGCGCTTTGTGTTCTTCCAACATTCGTCATGCTAGAGTTCCTTCCTAGTTACATTGTTGTGTGGGAATACATTCTAGCTACTTGGGAGTCATTCTGGCTACAGGTCGTATATGGTTTCGCCCAGTGCCTGGTCAACTCACTCAGCTTTGGAGCTCCCATCTACTTCATCTATTTCGGGGCTCAAGAGTATGACAAAGGTCTCTATGGTGAAGTATACACAAAGACACCAACGAAATGGATACGAATTGGAGAGTTCATTCTGTTCACTGTGTTTCTGATTCTCTATCTCCCGCCAATCCCAACTCCATTGGGTACAATTCCCTTCCTGGATCAATCATTCCTGTTCACGAATTTCATCAACTGGGTTTCATTATCCATCGTAGGAATCATGTACATCGTTAAGTTCGCTCTCAAGGTGAGTAACGATACGACAATAGGTGGGGCATCAAACCTCTTTGTCATAGGTCTCTTTCTGGTGGTAGAGCTCTTCTTCAAGACAAACCTCTTGCTCATCACTGCTATCATCTGGCTTGCTTTCTTAGTCTATGGAAGCCTCTCAGCTGTGAGCTTCCTCAGGGCGTCTTCCAGAGAGATTTACTGATTACTCATTTATCATTTGATTAACCTTATAGTACCTCAGTTCAGGGGCAACTATGGAGTAGGGGTACCAAGTGGTCAGACCGACAAGAATCTCATTATCGCCATCGTTGTCTACGTCACCAATCTGCAGATCTGCTACTGTCATTTCTGTGTCGGTGACCTTGTATTCAGTCCATCCAAGACCTGTATCGTATTCGTAGTATCGAATAGTCACATTGGCAAGTCCAGAACCATCGTCGAAAAGCCCGATAGCAATTTCATTCAAGGCATCATTGTCGACGTCGCCTATTTTCACATTGCAAATCGGACCAAGAGCCTCAGATACAACATCGACTATGCACTCCATCCAGTTTTGAGATGCAAAATCATAATCGTAGACATATACCTGATTCTCATCTGCAGTATCTGTATGGTGACCCACTACGATTTCAATATCACCATCATTATCAGCATCTCCAATGTCCATACATCTGCCACCGTCTACATTCAAGATGTTATATTCTTCAAACCCGTCGCCTACGATTTTGAAGTACTTAAGAGCCGATTCCCCAACTGTAGGTTCAAGGTTATATCCTAACCAGACTATTTCATTTGTGCCATCATAGTCAATATCTGCAACATCGATTCCTGAGTAAGCATAATCCCAAGTCTTGAGACCTACTTCTGTCCAGACACCATCGATGGAGTCGTAGTACTTCAGTTCATATCCATCGCAGGGATCCTTGCATGCAACAATCTCATTCTCATCATCGTTGTCAACATCACCAACTACTAGAGTATGAATGATTTCGACGGTCGCAATATAGTGATATGTCCATCCTACTCCATCATATCTGTGGTACCCAATCGAGGGGACCTCATTTATGGTTTCCATTGTCAAAAGGTCGTTCCAACCATCCTTGTCAATGTCCTCGACCTGCATCCAACCCTGAATGTTTACACCTGAGAGTTCAACCTCAGACCAGACACCATCGGCATAATCGTAGTATCTGACAATGAAATCATCGAGTCCTTGATAGGTGAAATACACCTCATTCACATAGTCATTGTCGATATCACCAATTCTTACTACGTCATAATTGACTGGAAGCTCGATAGAAATATCATCAATGAAGTATTCAAACGCAGGCTCAAAGACAATGTACGCCTGGTCGACATAGAGCGATGTAATCTGTGGCGACTTGCCCTCAGGACCCCTGTCATTGTCAACAATTCTCAGGTATATGGTTGCATCATTATCGTTCGGCACATCCACACAGTACATCTTGTCTTCACCTATGTTGGTGATTGCTGCTATTGTCTTCCATTCACCAGAGGATCCCTCTTGAACATAGAATGCAGTGTCTTGGTCATCCCATTCCAGAAAGCCAGAATCTAGATACTCACCTGAGAGTTCCAAATGGCCATAGAAGAACAATGTCGTGTGTTCCCTTGGTCCTAGATCTTCAAAGACATAAATCCAACCTAAATCTGCTGTGTCATCCGTAGGATTCTTTGTCCCGTGAGGGTTTTTCTCTTCCATGAGAACCTCGTATAGTCCGTCTGCGTAGTATGTATTCTCATAGGTTCCGGATGATGTTCCGAAACCAGTTTCTGGATCCTGATACTCCCAATCAATTGTTTCATAATCGTCTGGTGGTGGTTCGGGAGGAGGACCGAGAATGGTGACAGTTCTAGAGTCTGACTCACCATCCTTGGAAGTTGACCCCTGACTGAATATCCGAATCTCATAAGTTCCTGGGTTGCCAGTAAGAGTCCAGCTGACACCATAGGAGTCATCCTTCAATAACTGCTCTGAGACTTGTGGTTGATCACCAGATACAATTACCAGATCAGTGCCATCGACATTTGTGAAGTCATTTGAACCTTCAACTGCGTACTGGACATATGTTTCAACAAAACCTGCATCACCTCTCTTGGCAAGAACGTTTCCAGCCACAGCGAAAGTTTCATCCTCTTCAACTGATATTCCATCATCAGGGTTTGAAATCGTCACATCAAGTACAGTTTTAGGTGGTCTTGCGGCTAGTGCATAGCTAAAGCTCAATGATAATGTCAACGCAAAGACCAAAACTAGCATGATTCTCCTCTTCATTCTCAACCATCTCCACAGAATCAACATACATTTTTTGCAGGGGTGCTCACCCCCTCTACACAATCATAATTCATTGAACCAGTTTTTGATAAGGATTTTTTACAGTTGATATACACTTGGTTGCCATAATTCTGATGAAGCCCACCTTCTACTCTTCAATTTCTACTGTTGATAGAGTAGTAGATAGAAATCTAGTCTGTACAATCATAGTCAGAAAGATGATCACCCAACCTATGATAGATGCAAGAATCGTTTCAATCGGATAGACGAATATTATGGAGCTAAAGAAACTAGAGAAGTAGCTATCTAAGAACACAATCATTATACTCGAATATTCAGGACCAGTTAATAACACAAATACAGCAAAGTAATTGGTTTGCAGTGCCAATTCGAATAGACGACTCACCATCATAGAAGTGAACAGCAGATACCAGATTGCAAGTCCACCTAACATGCTCTTCATACTTGGGAAAAGGTCCAGTCCATTAGCAAACCTGTTTCTAAAACGTTGGAAAAAGAATGGTAGTGTAGAAATGAAAGCTACTAGATGAAACCATAGGAAAATGAAAGTCGTGGATGCAAGAGGTTTCACTATGACCGAAAAGACTACCATCGCTAAAATCGCCACAAAATAAACAACGGGAACACGAGCAAACCGTTTCGTTTTGATTAGTCCGGCTACAAAAGCCCCAGAGGTCGGTGCTATTGCTATGAAATATCGCAGTCCACCAAATGTCGGTTCGGTAAACAATGGATAAAATATACCACCAATGAGAGTACCAATAAAAACAGCAGCTGTACCGTAACGTGGTCCTAAAAGATAACCGATTACTGAAGCAGATATCAAATAAAGTGGCAGATAGCTACTCAGGACACCAACTGCAATTTTGAAAGGAAGGACAACGATAACAAACTGTATAGCTCCAAAAATACTTGCTAGTGCCCATGAGTAAGTATTCACTTTTCTGACCATCTGTCTCTCCTCCTTAGAACCAAAATGGTCATCACAACGGCAAACCCAATACCGAGTCCAATAGAAACGTAATGCGAAGATGAAATGGGTGTGGTGTCTGCTACTCTCATTAGTAGGAGATCCCAGTTGAATGACTCACTGTCTTTCAAAGTATATCCAGCTAAAATGAGTCCACCTTCACTAAATTCAATGATGTCCTGCGCCTCATCCCAATCGCTTAATACATATTCTTGGTCCCAGAGATATACTCCATTGGCATCGGTTCGCATCAACCAAGCATTGGGACCAATTGGGCCATAGCAAAAACCTGCTACGGAGAACCCTCCACTACTGCACTCTACAACTGAGAGTCCTGAGGCGCTAAGAGTATGACTACCAATTCTTATAGCATGATGACCATAAGAACGCCTCCATCGTAGGTCACCATTATCAGTGGTTCGAAGTAATACGGGTCCTTCGTAAGCTGTGAAAGATTCAACATTAGCCACATATCGGCCAGTAATCAAAAAGCCATCATTTATTGATAAAATGCAATTGCCTTCGAAGTTTAGATATGTTTGATTCCATAGTTGATTCCCCTCAGAATCAGTGCGCATCAAGGAAAGTGGGATTGATTCACTAGTCCGAGACCCAATCAGAGCGAAACCACCATCTCCACACAGAGTCAAGCCATGAGCACAGGCAAAATCATCATCCGTAGAGCCCCAGCTGCGTTCCCAGAGAAGGCTACCCTCAGAGTCTGTGCGAGCCAAGTAGTAATCCACATTTCCTCCATGAAGACGAATATGTCCGAAGAGTATGAATCCACCATCAGAGCATTCAGCAATTTCAGTAAAACTGCAATAGTCTGCATACTCACCAAATGTCAAGTTCCAGAGCAGATTTCCTTCAGCATTTGTACGAATTAACCATCCTCGAAGATAGAGTATCTGTTCGACAGTGTCTAGAAATTCATAGTTACCAGCAAGAGCAAATCCACCATCACTACATTCTACAAGAGAAGTACCACGAGAAGTACTGTTCGTATACGTGCGGTTCCATAGATGATTGCCGCTATCATCGGTTCGGACTAACCAGAGTAGAGGGACAGCAGGGCTGGTCTGACAGGCATCACCAACCATGGCAAAGCCGCCTGAACTGACCTCAATTACAGATCTACACATTTCACGATACGGTCCACCATAACTATGACTCCAGATAGTTGCAGGTACCGCCTCAGAAGATTGACTTTTGAAACGGCTAGTGGATTCTGCCATATGCCATGCAAATACTCTGGGTGATGCAACAAGTAGGAGGACTACAATAATACAGAGTCCCCAACGGAAATGTCTATTGATCATTTTCATGTGCAATCTCCCTCCACGCAAAGATGACCACAAAATATTGCCTAGCTAGCTAATGATAAGGGTTTTTAGCAGTCGATATCACTGGATTGCCAAAAATCCAAAGGAAGATGGACACAATTTGAATCTAGTTCATGAGATGAAACGGAATCCTCTAAATATGACTGAGTTTCAAAACCTTCAGAATGAACTAGATCACTCTGTTTTGCTAGATATGTCAGTGGCGGGCTGTTCTTTCGAAGATTTCCTTGCTGAGTTACTAGGAAGTCTCCGGATGGTGGTCGTTCTTGATAGACAGACTTCCTTCTCTAGAACTTGCTGGTTATCTGGAGAGCTCCTAAATGAACCAGTCCTAATCGTTCTTGATGGTATCAAGTCAGGATCTGAGGATCACATATCAGTTGATGCTTGGAGTAATCTGAGCAGAGTAGATGAGGCAATTATTGACATCATTGCAAATACTAGAATAGGTGATGTTGAAACAGACTTCAGCAGCTTGGAAGTGAATTGGAAAATCACAACAGGTCGTGATGGAAATCAGTTACTTACTATAGAAATATCAATAGAATCACTTAGTTCGGCAAATGCAAAGAATCCAATATTCTTCACAATTGATTATCAAGGACTCTTTACAGAAGACTTTGAGGTGAAATTCTCAAAGCGGAAGAAATACACTTCGATTGTGGCGAACTTGAATGATAGCATAGTCTCATGGAGTGGTAAACTCAAAGAACCTTATCTTTGCATTCACGTTAGCGACGCACCTTGGAAAAAACTCCAGAGATTTCATCAAATTGTGTACACTTGGGAAGATGCTTTGAAACAACAAATAGAATTGAAGCTCACTTCCGGAAGCAGATTTGAATCGTTGGATGAGTTTTCAAAATCACTCAATATGAACCGGAACAATGATTCTGCCCTTCGGTTATTCACTGAGTTTTGTCTAAATCAAGACCTCAGGGGATGTACAACTAAACGAGTTGCTGCGCACTGTGCAAGAGCCGTCATTCTGACAGGATTGATGGCGTGTTTCAATCCCCCAAGGGGACTCTCAGGATATCTTGAGATGGTAACAGGAACTCAGAACAGCGAATTATTGAAGGAGTTTGGCAATAAGAGAACTTGGAGAAGTCACATTTCACAGATTGCTCAAGAAAGTAATGATTTCTCTACGGAAGCGGCACAAATCGTGAATCCAAAAAGAGAGAGAAGACCAGGTCGTCCACCAACCCAACTGGTACCAGCAATGCATCCATTGAGTCTATTCAATCAATATCTTGAAGACTCAACCAGCATTGTATGCAAGCACTGTCGATTCAACAATAGGAGTTCAGAGATCGAATCTCCTTCCTCCTGATTACCAAAGTCAATCATTATTTTATATAATCTGAAGTCAAGAATCAACTTTTCAACCATTCTCTTCGATGATTTGACTGCGCACTATTATACCATCTATACGACTCGCTGGGAATCCGCGTGCAAGTAACTCTTCAACTAGAGGTTCAACAACATGTAATTCCATATTCATCATTCGAGCAAGTCTAGACTCGTCTAACTGTTGATGTGACAGCAACAAAATCTTGATTCTTTCAAGATTTTCATCATGAAGTCTTTGTTCAAAGGTGAAGTTTTCTTTTCGTGACAAGTAGATTGGTACTGCAACAGACACGCATACTAAAATTAAGACAATGCCGATAGAAATTGTTTGTCCCATATGAAAAACAGGATCTAAAAGGTATAGGCTACATACTAAACTTGTCAGGTTCTTAACAGGATATGTAAGATCATATCCACCATGTGATAGCTGGATTCCAAACCCAATACCATCTTCTCTACTGGAATTAAAACAAGTCAATGGAATAACGAATTCATATGTCACCACGCCATCATTTCCTAGGGCATCACAGACAAGATTTGAGGGTGACTCTTCAAACGCTCCAAAAACACAGGTATAGTCTGTATTTGCATTAGGCGATGCTATAGTAATACCAATATCTGACAGATTGTTGCTCCACTCTCTGTCAGCATCAGCATCTAAGAATAGGGTTGTTCTGGAATGATATGAATCAGGGATTGGCGATTCAAAGGCAATATAGAGACTATCAGAAGTGTGGCCTACGAGCATGTTTACATTCACTTTTTCATTACATTCACTCAAGAAACTAGCAGTGTATTGGCTCGCTAGATCCACTTCATTCTCATCTAATATTCCATCAACAACAGGTTCTTCGGACATGAACCGAGCATCAAGATAATGCACATGATTGTCGATTTGGAATGTGAAAATGAATGACGAGTGATGCTCCTCATTACTCTCTGCTTCTACTGAGAGATGGAGCAAAACAGGGAAATCGTTCACATCTGGAACTATGACACAGGGAACTGGAACATCCCAGGGGGACTCAACTCTATACTTGTGCGCCATTTCCCAGGAGAACGTCAGATTGCCTTTTGATCCTCGGACCTCGAAGTCTATCAATTCACCAGGATAGACAATTGAATTGTTCTCAGGCCAAAGAAGAGTGATCTCAGGATCCATTGAGGTGTCATTTCGTTCATATTGGTAGAGAAGCAGCGATTCTAGGCTTAGACGACCTGGTTCTGCCTTACCGTGGTGTCCTGAAACGATGAATGTTAGTGGGAGAGGTGTTTTGGGGATTGTCTGTGAAACAAAGGCGGCAGAAATTTCATTTATCTCCAGACGAACAAGAGACTCTGTCCACTCTATTCGTACTATCCGCCATCCATTCACATCGTCACACACAATGCGAGTGACTGATCGTTCCCCATCACAATAAGTCACAAGGAAGAGCTCTCCATCCCAACAATCAATGAAGACTCCGTTTTCACATTGACGACCATTTGCAATCCACTCACCTGCCTCATCTTGCCATTCATCACACCAACCAAACAGAGTGTAGCATGTTCCTTGAGTGAATGACACATTAAGTTCTAAAATGACTCCTGGTTCAAACACGGTACGAGAACGTAAGAGTGCGCTTGAATAACTCTCTCCCCAAAGATTTAGTTGTTCTCCACCAGTCCAAGTAATACTAGGGTCGTTTATAGCGATGAAGTTCCATTGGGTTTCGTTAAAGCCTGATGGAGAATCCTGGAATGCCTCTTCAAATATGAGTCTTCCAATATCCTCTGAGATTGCATTGAGATTATCTGAAAGGCTTGGTGCTTTTTTTTGGTGTAGTGGCTTATCGCTAGGTGAAGAGCTAACAATCGGAGTGCTAACTAAGAGCATAACGAGCATTGCCAAAATCATTGACCTGCTCAATACCAGAAGCCTCCGACGCAGTGATAAGTATACAACCGGGCAAAAAAGAGTTTCTAAAAGATTAGTTGAGCTCCTGAAATCAACTATTGTCATGAGGATAGTCTAATACAATCCTGCCATAAACATCACTAAGTATATCGAGTCCAGATGAGGGTTGTTCAAACATGAATTCTAAATCCAACTGCATCCTTTCAAATATCGGTGCCAGATAGCTGTCAAGTTCTTCAAGGGTCCGAACGAGGACTCGTGTTGCAGAAACCTCAGGTCGTTGGTATATTTCTACTCCTGCAAGTGTGTGTTTAGAAAAATGGCTGAGTCCCTCGACGAATTGTAGAGCTTTTCGGATCTCGTCCCATCCCCTCAGGGGTTTTGACATTGGTGAGTTTCCCCTATTGATTTGATGGAATTGCCAAGAGATGCGGTATCTAGATAGCAGCTATAACTTCCATTTCTCTATCCTTCACCACGAAGGCTACATGACACCGTGGACAGGCTACCACCATCTCGCCTGCGGCAAGGTCCTGCGTGCCTGCCATGCGGAGAGTCTTCCATCGGCCTCCGTTCTCAAACTTGATTGTCTTACACAACTTGTACGCCGAGAGCATGTGCTGATGGGGATTGAAAAGGACCTATGCTTTTACTGAGGTTTCCAACTCATCCAATTTGTCGAGAATTCTTTGTCTAAGGGTCTTTACACCCGGGGAGTCAGTGAAGGTAAGGGCATCCTGTAATGTGATCAAAGCGGCCTCAGTTTCCCCAATCTGAGTTTGATACTCAGCCTTAAAGAGAGCATGTTGCATCTTTATTCCAGGATATTTCTTTTCCCTTGAATGAATCTCTAGCCGCGTCATCCATGGCCCAGACGATTCGAGATTACCCCGAACTTTAGACCTCTTTGTCACGAGTAGCTCTGCTTTTGTTAGAGCAACAAGTGCACTATTAACATATACTTGGTATTTCAACCGTTCAGCCTCATCAAGCGAAGTAGCTATGGATTGCATACCTTCTTCCAAATTCCCTAATGATATTTCCAACAGACCCGAAACAAAATTGTAATTAATAAGACCAACTTCATCTCCCTGTTGTAAGACTCTTTTGTGAGTTTCATTAAGAAGTTGAAGGATACCATCAAGCTGACCAAGCTGAATCATAGTTCTAGCAACCGCAAGTACATAATACCGATTGTCAGTTGAATGCAATTTTTTCATAACCTCAGGGGTGAAGTCTTCGCCGTTTCTCCTCCATTTCAACCATTCAAAAGCTTCTTCTGGAAGGTCAATATCACAGTACAGACGAGCCAATACTGTAGATGTAGCCGTCTTGTTCCGACCAGTTGCTTCAGAGATACGGTTAGCTTCAATATAGAATTCTAAAGCAAGATCATATTCTCCGATGATTGTGTGAAAGAGACCCAAGTCTGCTGCTTCCGTTGCAGCCCAAGCTAGAGCTCCAATTGACTTGAAAATATGATAAGCTTCTTCTTTTTTCCCAATGGCTAGCCAGATGTCAGATTCCTTCAGTATGCCCGCAAGATCTGTATTAGCATCACACATTCTTATGATGTCATTATACTCCTCTGCAATTTTGGCTGCCCGTTCGAAGTGTTCTATGGAACCTTGCACATCCACGCTATCTCTAAAAATCCATCCTCGCTTGATTAAGACCTCAGGTAGGAAGCACTTGAGTTCTGGACACCCCGTTATTATCTCTTCAGCTTCATCTAGAAGTTTTTCCGCGACATGAACTGGAGTAGCTTTTACGCCTACCATAAGGAGATGAACTCGTACCCAATCTTCAGGACACTTTTCTAATGCTAACTTTAGTGTAGCTGGGCCCGCCTCCCAATCTAATTCTATTGGGGCTCCAAGCCAGTTAAGATGGTATGCCCAAGGTCTTAGCACATCATCCTCAAGTATCCGGTCGCGAAGTCTATCATATATCTGAAGGTTAATTGACATCCAGGCTTGAATCGTGGTGAAATATGTCAAATCGTCTATTTCTTCTTGAGCGAGAATAAGATCTACGAGTCTGTTCACAAAGTCATCATATCCCTCAGCCTTATTGAGAACTGATTCCACAATTCCACTCGTTTTCTCTGAGAGAAACGGATAGAAATTCGTGATAGTCCCAATTGGTTTCACGCTTTGCCTCCACCTAACTCGAACCAGACTCTCCAACTACTTAGCGGAACTTGAATATAAACATCCCCAGAACCAACCTCGCGCAGAAGGAAATATCGACATATGCAGGTACTAAGTTTAAAGTGTTAATCGCCTCCTCAGTTCTTGAGGAGTCAAAAAGTTGTGCGAGTACTGTGTTCAACATGGGAGTGGTAAAAGATGGTATCAAAATGCAAGGAACTATTCGAAGGAATTGGCCGCGAGTGAGTTTGTCAAAGAGTTTTGCGATTCATATTTTGGATATGATATCAAACCTCGGTCTGTGAAGATTGACACTCAATCAGAAATCACGTCTGATGAGACCTTCGAGTTGGAGCGTCAAAAGACTGACCGATGGTACAAAAAGTACCTCCACCATCAGGTTGTCACAACAGATGAGGCATTGTCAATTCTGAAATTCGCCAGCCAACAAACAGGAGAACATGAACGTGCAGTAGTTCGGATTCCCTGTATCTGTCGGTACCAAGTGTATGGCTCAGATGAGGATCTCCGTTGCTATGGTATTGCATTCACTGATGAGTACACGAAACATTTTCCAAAATACTTGGGAGGCGGACATGACTACGTCTGCGCAGAAGAGGCAAGTCAGATGCTTGAAGTTATGATTGCAGACGAACCAATCGTACATGCAATTTCTGCTCTTGGGGTCCCTTACCTAGGTTTGCTCTGTAATTGTGATATGAAGGTCTGTCAACCATATCTACGGCGTTTAACCTTCGGAATTGACAGTCCTTTTCACAAGGGGCATTATGCTGCCAAGGTGGACCTGCAGAAGTGTTCCGGTTGTGGCACATGTGAAACAGTGTGCCATTTCAAAGCCGCTTCACTGCTCAATGATGAGTCTGGAGCCACTATCGATTTGGAATCATGCTTCGGATGTGGCGTATGCATCAGTCGTTGTCCTGAAGGGGCAATCAGCTTAGTGGAAGCCCCAAGAACTACTGGATTCTAGTTAATTATCCAAAAAACTACATGTCAAGAATCTCAAGCTTCTGAGCAAGTTTGATGATAGGCAGGTGAACTGTCATTGGTTCTGAACCTTCAAGATTGTCAACCCAATCTAGAGTTTCTTTTGGTCTAGCTTTGTAGGCTAGGAAACTACCCTTTGGAGGACCATCACCCTCAGTGTGAACCCAGAGCGGCATCCCATAGAATTCATAGTATCCATGATTAGAGATCAAGGTACCATAGATGTGTTTTCCATTGTGCTCGAAGTATAACATACTAGCGGGCCGGTCTCTCTGAGACCATGACACTAGCATTCGGGCTAAATCAGTCATTGACGCAATTTTGAGATTAACAGGAGGTCGCACATCATCTTTAGACATGTTCTTGCACCGTTGAGCCGACTTCGGTCAGAGAC
>WOR8_10003725_pt1 | contig 14854 bp, 11 predicted proteins | sample DeeMarSeWOR38_10_FD_19890 | JGI IMG/M metagenome (IMG submission 19890) | reverse complement strand
TCATCCCTCGTCACTGCGGCGTACTTCTCTGTACGCCTCATTCCTCGGGATTTCGGAAGCCTTGCATATGGACATTTTCCATCAGCCTCTCAGAAGACAGTCGAATGTGCATTTACCAGCCCCTCTGGGCCCGGATTTTCTGCTGTGCCTGTCCATAAAGGGGGATGAACCCTTCAAGACATGCTTTCTCCATGGAAAAGCCTCCAACATTTCATGAGATAGTAATAGGAAAGTATGACCCCTCCCCCCTCAATTCTAATGCGGACTTCCTATCTCTTGTGACCAACAAAATACGAAAAAAACCATACTTTCTACCGATTGTCCCTTGGTGCGAGGTTTTGTAAGCTATATGGCATTTAGCACCTTGATTCGTTACACGCAAAGCCCCCGCAGCGGGAAAATCGAAATTTGGAGGAGATTTTTAATGGTTAACATCATAAAGAAAGAGAGAAGGAAATTAGGACGGTTCAGGCTCGAAATTCCCGCCAAAATTGAAATGGTTGGTTCTGAATGGGGGAAAACAAGGCGTGATTTAAGAACAAGTAACATCAGCTCTGGCGGGGCCTTTTTTCACACAGAGCAACCTCTACCCGAAGGTTCTCCAGTCAAAATAGACCTCATTCTTCCCCTCGAAAAATTGAAAGGATTGAAGAATGACCACAAGCAGGCCTACATAAAGGTGACGGGAAAGGTTCTGCGGTCTGAATCAAAAGGCATGGCTATTAGTTTTGATCAGGACTATGTCATTCGCCCTCTGAGGGCAAAGCAAAAGGAGAACGCTCCCGAACTACGACCTCCCCCTTAAAGGCATGGGGGTGAGAGCCGTTAGACACAGAAAATCATGATGAAGGGGCGCTCCAATATTTCCTTGCCGCTTCCATTCCGAGATCAAAGGCCTTCAGATTGGATTCCAAGAAGGCCTTTTTGGTGGAATTGGACAGGGTCTCTTTCATAGACTCTTCAGTGACGGGCGTTTCCGCCGAACCAATCAAGGCTCCCAACATCACCATATTTAAAGAGAGAGGGTTGCCCGCCTCTTCTGCCAATTCATTACCGTTCAAGGCGATCACCCGCTCCACTTTTGTCTGAATCAGGTCCAACACTTCATCCACAGCGGGATACTTGCCCTGTCCCAAAGTGACAGTAAAGGGGGGAAGGGGTTGGGTATTGGTAATCACCAGGGTGTCATTGTTGCACTTCCCAAGGGCCCTCATGGTCTCCAAGGGCTCGAACCCCACAAGCACATCCGCTTCTCCATTTGAGACAATGGGACTAGTCACATTCCCCATCAGCACGGCGGACTCCACCACACCTCCCCTCTGGGCCATCCCATGGATTTCACTGACCACAGCAGGAATTCCCATGGAAAGTGCGGCCTCCCCCAGAAGTCTGGAGGCCAGCAGATTACCCTGTCCACCCACGCCCACAAATACATACCTTTTTGTTTCCATATCCTTCTCCCTTAATAAAATCGTTTCACGATTTTATATAACGCAGCTCCGCTGCTAACGATGGAGGTTGCCAGCTAGAACGGAGCATTGAACATCATGTAATGAGCAACGAAATTGCGTTGTATAAATTAGTCGAACGAAGTGAGATTAATTTATGTCTTCACCGGCAGAATCGCGTTTTCCGGGCAGATCTGTGCGCATACAGAACAGCCCGTACAGAGGTTCTTGTCAATGGCCACCTGATCCCCATCCAGATACATGGCAGGGCAGGCGAGCTGGTTGATGCAGACTCGATGGTCCTTGCATTTGTTGAGATTTACATGGAAGGGCCTGGTCCTCTTTCTCTCACCAATGGCCCGCGCAAAAAGAGGGCAATACTCCCTCGATACAATAACGGAAATACCATCAAATGCCATGGAGGCTTTAACCGCTTCGATGGTCTTTTTCACCTTAAAGGGTTGGACCACATGGAGATCTTCTACCCCACAGCCTCGTACCACACCTTCAATGGAGACTCGGGTCCGCTCAACGCCCAGGGGTTCCGTATCCACCCCCGGGTGGGGTTGATGGCCTGTCATGGCTGTGGTGCCGTTATCCAGAATCACCAGTGTGAATTTGTGGTTGTTGTGCACGGCATTGATCAGTCCAGTGATCCCTGAATGAAAGAAGGTGGAGTCGCCGATGAAGGAGACCACCTTTTGATCCGTGGCCTGGGCAAATCCGCAAGAGGAGCTGACGGATGATCCCATACAGATGAGGAAATCTGCCATGGAGATAGGCGGCAGGAGGCCGAGCGTGTAGCAACCGATATCAGATGGATGTATGGTATCCGTGCCATAAACCTGCTTCACGGCATAGTAGGTGGCCCTGTGCGGACAACCGGCACAGAGGTTGGGCGGTCTTCCCGGAAGCTCTGGAAGATCGGACATGTCCACTGTGGCGGCACCCTTGTAATCCACTTGAAAAAACTCAGCAATGGCCTCTCTGACCAAACGGGGATCGTATTCGAATAGACGGGACAGCCCTCCCACGCCCTTTCCTTTTATGGTCAACATAAGGCCGTTTTCCTGTGCAACAGCCTTCAGGTCGTTCTCCATAATCGGTTCCAGCTCTTCCACCACCAAAACCTTTTCCACTTGGCTCAGGAATTTGGCGCACAGCTTTTCGGGTAAAGGCCAGGAGAACCCAAGCCTGAGGAGACTCACCTTGTCCGCTATGTTGAGATCGGACAACGCGTCTCTCACATAGTTCACACTCACGCCGTTGGCCACGATCCCCCACTTCCCGCCACCCTGGATTTCATTATAGGGGGACTTCTCAGACTTCCCGATGGCCCGATCAAATTTATCCAGCAACTCTTTGTGCAACTTTCTGGCGACGGCTGGCACAGCCACCCAGTGAAAAGGGTTCTTTTCGAATACGGCCTTTGTTTTGGTGGGCGTTAACTCTCCCAAACAGACAGAGCCCCTTATGTGGTTGAGCCTTGTGGTGGTTCTCAGGAGAACAGGAAGTTGGAGCGCTTCAGACAGTTCGAAAGCAGCCACTGTCATGTCCTTCATTTCCTGGGTGTCGGTTGGTTCAAGCATGGGGAGTGCAGATAACCGGGCGTAGAAACGGTTGTCCTGCTCGTTCTGGCTAGAAAACAGAGAAGGATCGTCAGCAGTGACGATGACCATGCCCCCCTTGACACCCTCATAGGCGAGTGTCATCAAGGGATCCGCAGCCACATTCAGGCCCACGTGCTTCATGGTCACCATGGTTCTGAGGCCTGAGACCGCAGCGCCAGCCCCCACCTCCAGAGCCACCTTCTCATTGGTAGAATACTCGAAGTAAAGTTCCTTTTTTTCTCGGCTGATGTTAAAAAATTGTTCCGGGATCTCAGAAGACGGCGTTCCAGGATAGCATGTTGCAAAAGCCACACCCGCCTCCAGGGCCCCACGGGCAATGGCCTCGTTGCCCAGGAGGAGCAGTTCTTTTCCCGGAGAATCTAAAAGTAGTTTATGCATATCTTCCCCCTAAAAAAATGGATTGTGAGTTCCACCACCTGGCACAATCTTTGGTGCCTTCTTTGTGGCGGCGAGTTGGCGCTATCGACTGCTTTTAAAGGTTGCAGTGGTTCCCCCAAATTTTTTTCGTAACTTGGGTTTTTCAATCTTACCGGTGGGATTTCTCGGCACATCGTCAAAAAAGACCTTTCTGGGTCTTTTATATCTCGGAAGAGATTCACAGTATTGATGGACTTGCTCCTCACTCATCTCTTGCCCCGGTTTTAATTTGATGATGGCCGCCCCTATCTCTCCCAAACGTTCATCCGGAATGCCGATGACCGCCGCATCCTGGATCCTTTCGTTTTCCATAAGGAAGTCCTCTATTTCCACGGGAAAGATATTCTCCCCGCCGGTGATTATCACGTCCTTTTTCCTGTCCACGAGCCAGATGAACCCATCCTCATCTAAGCGTGCCATGTCGCCGGTCAGGAGCCATCCATCTATGATCGTTTTTTCTGTGGCCTCGGGATTCTTGTAATATCCCTTCATCACACCGGGTCCCTTGACCATGAGTTCCCCGGTTTCTCCCCTGGGAACTTCCCTCAAGGCATCATCCACGATCCTGCATTCCCAATCAAAGCCTGGTTTACCTATGGAGCCAATCTTATGGAGATTCTCCATCCCCAGATGGACACACCCTGGTCCAGTGGATTCACTCAACCCGTAGTTTGTATCGTATTCATGATGAGGAAAGACCTTTTTCCAATTCTTGATGAGGCTGGGGGGCACGGGTTGAGCACCGATATGCATCATTCGCCACTGATCCAGGTCAAAATCCTCGAGTTTCACCTGACCCGTCTCAATGGCCACCAGAATATCTTGGGCCCATGGGACGAGCAAAAAGACGATCGTGCATCCTTCTTCCGACATCGCCTCCAGGATCCACTCGGGACGAATCCCCTTTAGAATGACACCCCTTGCACCCACGATAAAATTTCCGAACCAGTGCATCTTTCCCCCCGTATGATAGAGAGGGGGGATACAGAGGAAGTTATCTTCATGGGTCTGATTATGATGGCGGTTTTCGTTTACGCAGGCGAACTCCAGATTCCTGTGGGTGAGGAGTATGGGTTTGGGTGTGCCGGTGGTGCCTGATGTGAAATAGAGAGCCGCCTCGTCAGTGAGCTCTACAGGAATCCGGGGCTCATCTTTCGAGGCGCTCTCCAGGAACGCTTCAAGCGGCTGCGCATAATCCGGCCTGGAATCCGTGGGCCCCACAAAGACATAGTCCTTGATAGTCTCAAGATCCTCTTTAATGGTGTCGATACGCTCAACAAACTCCTCACCAAAGATCATGGCTTTGGCTTCAGCAATATCTGCACAGTATCTGATGTCCTGGGCCAGAAAACGGAAGTTCAGAGGCACGGCCCAGGCCCCGGTTCTCAGGATGCCGAAATAGATGGGGAGCCATTCAAGGCCATTCATGAGAAGGTGAATGACCTTGTCACCTTTTTTTATCCCTTTCGCCATCAGGGCATTCGCTGTCCTGTTAGCCATCTCATCAAACGCTTTCCACGTGATTACCCTCCTGCTGGCCTTGGCGGGTTCTCTTTCTATAAGGGCGATTTCATCCCCAAACATCCTGGCGTTTCTGGCCAATATCTCCGCGATGATCATCTCTTGGCTCCCGGTGAAAGCGATGGTCTTTCTATTTAGGAATGATACTCAGCAAGATGGGCCTTGGCTATGGGCAAAAAGGGCGAACTCTTGAACTGATCCAGGAATTCCTCAAGAATTTTCTTGGCTTTATCCTTTTGGTTATCGAGCCTGTAAACACGGGCAAGGCTGAGCATGGCCTGTTCTTTGGAAAAATCGTTTGGCCCGTCCACCACCCGACTCAGACTCTCAATGGCGCTTTCAAGTTCTCCATTGGCCTCGTAACAGGCTGCCAGCGCCAATCTTGCAAGAGACTGATAGGGAGAATTATCAGGGACCTCGCTGAGGAACTCGAGGTACAAGCCAATCGCCTCATCATATTTTCTCTCAGCCATCCTGACGTAGGCCAGTTCGGGAAGGGCCAGGCGGCTTACCTTCGACATCCCATAGTTATCAATGACCTTTTGAAACAACTCGGCAGACTCTTTCAGGGCCTGAGCATCCTTTTCCAGATTCGCGTTCTCAGCAATGATGTAGTAGGCGGTGTTGTAAGCAGTCTGCCCCTTTTTGTTGATATAACCCATAAAGCTGGTTATGCCCAGGTAGATAAGAAGGCCGGCGGCCACGATCACACCCAGATAAGTGAATTGCCGGGAATGTTCTCTGATGAAGAGGGCTGCCCTGCCCGAGAAAGTAAGAAATTCATCCGGTTCTTTTAGGAGCTGTTTGCGGGTGACTTTTTTCTTTGCCATGATCTGACTATCCTGTTTTGCTTAAGTTGTTAATTCGTTTAACAAAAGCCTTCACTGGGGTCAAGGTAAAAAGATTGAGGCCTGTAGCTGCCCGCCAAGAGGCATTGGCAGGTGCGCTTCAAATAGCCCTTCATGAACGGTAGGAGAGGGCTCGGTTAAAAAGATTGCTTGTCTTTTGCCTTCCAAGGTCTGATAATTAACCCTGAAAAGCGCATACGCCAGCGTATAGAGCCTTCATTTCCCTTTCGGAGCAAGTGGGAACACCAACCCTGTTCGATAATGAGCTATACGGAAACATTCTTGAATTACCTCCATTCTCTGCCCGATGCCCTCATCTATCTCTTGCTGGGTCTGAGCGCATACGTGGAAAACATATGTCCACCCATTCCCGGTGATACCATTACGGCTTTTGGGGCCTTTCTGGTGGGCATTGGGAGACTGGATTTCTTTGGGGTCTACATCTGCACCACTCTGGGCAGCCTATTGGGCTTTATGACCCTTTTTTGGTTAGGCCTCTACCTGGGACGTCGCTTCTTCATAGAGAAAGACTACAGGTTCTTCAAAGCAAAAGACATTATTAAAGCGGAAGAATGGTACCGAAAACATGGTTACTTCCTCGTGGCTTTCAATCGTTTTCTTCCCGGGATCCGCTCTGTCATCTCACTGGCAGGGGGTCTATCGAGGTTAAAGGTTACGGGCGTCGCCCTTCTGGCGCTCCTGAGTTGTGCGGTGTGGAACCTGATCTGGATATTGCTGGGTTATGTGTTGGGTACCAACTGGGGAGTATTTGAGGCAAGGGCATCTGCTATCTTGACGAGATACAATTTCATTGTCCTCGCTTTTGTCGCCCTTGTGGTTCTCTTTTTTATACTCAGAAGGAAGTACAGAAAGGGAAGCTAATCCGGATTGCTACTGTCTCTTTTAAGAAAGCGACGCCTCTTTGCCGGCTTTGATGATCCTCGCCAGTTCCAGCATGCTTTTTGCTGTCTCCCTCGCCGTCTTCAGTCCATATTCATCCTTTAATACCTGCTTCCTGTCCTTGGGATCGAACTCTCCGGTCCCTAAAAGACTTGATACCCCGCCGCCCCCAAACGTGGCCATGGTTCCCGTCGTGGCTATCAGCATCTGGAAAGTCATAAAGGCCCAGTGGATGCTGCTAAGAGTGGTCTCGATACCCGTATTTCTGAACCAGCCCACGGCAATGGCTCCACCCACCTTATGTTTCAACTTGCCCCCGTAGTGTTTGCCATGAATGAAACAGCGCAGGCGGTCCAGGGCAGAAGCCAGACGGCCTGACAGCCTGCCCAGATAGACCGGGGTGGCAACCATCAGGGCGTCCGCCTCAAGGACTTTGGGGAACAGGTCCTGGATGTCGTCCTCCACAGAGCAGTAACTTCCTTCGCTCTGTTTGGCCATACACCAGTTGCAGTGGATGCAATCTTCGATCTTCTTGTCATGAAGTGTGAAGACTTCGGTTCTTATACCATCCTGTTCAACCGCCCTTAGCCCCTCCCTCAATATCAACTCCGTGTTCGAGCCCTTGATGGGGCTTCCACAAATGCCTAAAAAATGTATCATGGCTCCCTCCCTCAATGCGAATTTTGTACAAACGGTCTATGAATGCCAGCAGTTGCGGTTCACCCCTGCTAAATACAACGAAAGAAGACACGAATACAAGAAAATTGATCTTTTTGAGGAATCAAGCTATAAGAGCACAGAGATTCTTCAAAAGGAAGGAGTCGAATATGAGAGAAGTGGCTGTCTTAGGGGTGGGGATGACCAAGTTTGGGATATCCGAAAAGAGTAATCTGGAGATGTTCGTGGAGGCAAGCTTAGAGGCCATCACAAAATCTAACCTTGAGCCAAAAGACATGCAGGCCCTCTTTTTTGGAAACTGTCTAGGCGATTTTGAGGAGGGTCAACTGCATATGGCGCCTTTTGCCCATGCCGAACTGGGGCTGCCGCTTTCTGCGCCTGCCACGCGTTTTGAATCGGCCTGTGCCACCGCCACGGTGGCCATAAGACACGCTGCACTGCTTGTGGGGTCGGGCATTTACGATGTGGTGCTTGCGGGCGGCACAGAGCGGGCAGCAAAAATGGGTACGCCTCTGGCCACCAGGACCTTTGCTATGGCCTGCCAGGCGCAGTACGAATCCATGGCTGGCTTGACCTTTCCGGGCGTCTTTGCCATGGCGGCGCACATGTATGGGAGTAAACATGAGATACCCCTTCCAGATTTGAAGAAGCATATGGCCGAAGTTGCCGTCAAGAACCACCGTCACGGTGCCATGAATCCCAAAGCCCATTTTCAGAAGGAGATCGATGTGGCGACGGTCCTGGACGGGATGATGGTGGCCGATCCCCTGCAGCTATTTGACTGCTGCCCCTTTTCTGATGGCGCGTCAGCTGTGGTCGTGGCTGATGCGGCCAAGGCAAAAGACCTGGTGAAAAAGCCGATCTATGTGGCCGGCATGGGACAGGCCTCTGCGGGCCCCCTCTATTTGCAGAAGGATCTCTCCCGAGTCTTGGCCAGAGAAGAGGCGTCCAGGCAGGCCTACAAAGAGGCGGGCTTGGGGCCTGACGACATTGATGTGGTAGAACTCCATGACTGTTTCACCATCGCCGAGATCCTGGCCATCGAGAGCCTGGGCCTGTTCGAGTTTGGAAAAGGCTATGAGGCGGCAACTAAGGGGGAAACCACCTTCAAAGGAAAGGTGGTGGTGAACCCATCGGGTGGCCTGAAAGCCAAAGGGCACCCCATTGGCGCAACAGGAGCGGGTCAGGTGACCGAGATCGTGGAGCAACTCAGAGGGGAGTGCGGGCAGAGGCAGGTGGAAGGCGCCAGGGTGGGCTATGTGGATACCCTTGGTGGCGATTTCGGGACGGTATGCAATATCATATTGAGGAGTTAGTCATGGATTACGGTTTGACCTTTGAGCAATATCAGCAGGGCCTCAGTAACGGCAAATTCTTGGGACTGCGATGCGAAAAATGCGGCACGGTTACCTTCCCATCACAGGGCGTGTGCAGAGACTGCGGGGGCAAGGATCTGGAAGTGACCGAGATAAAGGGGGAGGGGACCCTACGCACGTTTACGGTTGTACGGGTAGCTCCAGAGGGCATGAAGCCCCCCTATGTGGTGGCCATGGTGGAACTGGACGAGGGGGCCTGGACCGTGGGAAACCTTGTGGACATGAACCCTGATGAGGCGGACATGGGCCTTATTGGGCGAAAGGTCAGGCTGGGAAGCCGGGTGGTGAGAAGCGATCCCGCCTCAGAAGAAGATTTGCGCGTTCTGACCTTCTCGCTGCTCTAGGCCTTGGCTATATCTTCCTCATGATATACCTAAATCAGGAATACACCTTCCCTTAAAGGCTCTGGGCTGCATATAGGCTCATCTCTGAAACACCACTCATTAATTTTGTAAGGGGGTTTTCTATTCTGTCTTTTTGTCTGGAAACTTTGATCATAACCAAATTAATTCAATAATCCCTAAAAAAGTAACTTCGGAAGCCATCGCTGGTGAGCAAGTAACATTGAAGGTTACATATGGTAGTCGTAGGTTTTTGGGCTTTTGGAAACTCAACAAGTATAGCAGTATCCCTGAATCCTCAGGGATTTTGACCACATACAATATGTAGACAACCTTTCGAAAAACTGCTATTTTATGGGCGCCATTCATTTTGTCGTTTAGTCGCCCGAAAACATAACCCGTCCTTCTGGAGGAGCTATGGACAAACGTTTCCCAGGGGGTAGAGGTAACAGCAAGCCTCCAAGGGTTTTCCACGCCCTTTGGAGGCTTTTTTATTAGGGGAGGTGATCCCATGAACCAGGAGGGCTTCAAACGTAAGCTTACGGCTATTCTAAGTGCAGATGTAGCAGGTTACAGTCGCCTCATGGAGGAAGATGAACTGGCCACCATAGAGACCCTGACTTCGCACAAAGAAATCATGAGAAAGCTGATTCGGCAGTACAGAGGGCGAGTGGTGGATTCTACTGGCGATAACCTGCTGGCCGAGTTTGCCAGTGTGGTGGATGCGGTTCAATGTGCAGTAGAAATCCAGCAGGTCCTGAGTGCGAAAAATGAGACGCTTCCCGAAAACCGCAGAATGTACTTCCGAATTGGCATCAACCTGGGGGATGTCGTTGAAGAGGGTGAGCGCATCTATGGGGATGGGGTTAACGTGGCTGCTCGGGTGGAGAGTTTAGCGGAGGGAGGGGGCATCTCTATCTCCGGGACTGCTTATGATCAGCTTGGAAAGAAGCTCCCTCTTGGTTACGAGTATCTTGGGGAGCAGAGCGTAAAGAACATTGAAAAGCCAGTCCGTGTCTACCGGGTTCTCACCGAGGCTGAAGCGGCTGGAAAGGTGATTGGAGAAGTAAGGCCAAAAACGAAACAATTGCGCTGGGCCGCCATTGGTGGGGTGGTGGTTCTAATCCTGGTGGCTGGCGCACTGGCCGTCTGGAACTTCTACCTACGTCCTGCCTTCGAGCCCGCCTCTCAGGAGAGAATGGCATTCCCTTTACCGGATAATCCCTCCATTGCCGTGCTTCCGTTTGTGAACATGAGCGAAGACCCAAAGCAGGAGTACTTCAGCGATGGACTTACTGATCAAATCATAAGCGGTCTCTCCAGGGTTCCAAATTTATTTGTAATTGCCCGTAACTCGACGTTCACTTACAAAGGCAAGCCAGTAAAGCTTCAAAAGGTCGCTGAGGATCTCGGGGTGAAGTATGTTTTGGAAGGGAGCGTACAGAAAACTACTGATCGGATTCGGATTACGGCCCAGTTGATCGATGCAACCACGGGGCATCACCGTTGGTCGAAAAGGTACGACCGAGATCTAAAAGACATATTTGCCATACAAGATGACATTACGTTGGAGCTTATGAAGGCTATGGCCGTGGAGTTAAGAGGCGATCAGGCCCGCACGTGGTTGACACAGGTTACAACCAACCTTGAGGCCTATGAAAAATATCTCGAGGGAATCCTTCTTATGCGGAACAAAACGAAAGGGGATAATGCCAAAGCGCGGCAGATATACAAGGAAGCCATTGCCCTAGATTCGCAGTTTGCGACTGCATACGCCACACTGGCCTGGACCCACTTTTGGGATGCGAGGTTAGGATGGACAGAGTCCCGTGCCGAATCTATTGAGACGGCCTTTAAATTCGCTCAAAAGGCCCTTGAAATTGATGATACCACGGACCTTGCCCATAGCGTATTAAGTGCCATCTACGTGGTAAAACGGCAGCACGAGAAGTCAGTCGCTGCGGCCGAGAAAGCTCTTACCCTTAATCCCAATGGGGCTCTCGAGAATTGCACCCTAGGAGCGGTTATCGGCGCTTCAGGCAGATGGGAAGACAGTGTTTTCTACTGCAAAAAGTCTGTACGTCTCGACCCATTTGCTCCGCCTCCATATTTTCACTGGTTGGGTCGCGCCTATTTTATGACAGGGAAGTACGATGAAGCCATCCAAATCTTTAAGAGGATCCTCGCTATTGCGCCGAACTATCTGCCTGCGCACGCATTTCTCGCCGCCAGTTATATTTCTTTAGCCCGTGAAAGCGAGGCTATCGCATCAGCGGAAGAAGTTCTTAGGATAAATCCTAAGTTCTGTCTCGAGTCCTATGCAAAGACCCTTCCCTACAAGAATAAAGCCGATATAGAGCGTTATATTGCCGCTTTGCGCAAGGCGGGGCTACCTGAAACCCCACCACTCCCACTCCCCGACAAGCCCTCCATTGCCGTGCTGCCCTTTGTCAATATGAGTGGAGATCCTGAGCAGGAGTACTTTAGTGATGGGATAACAGAGGAGATTATTACAGCTCTCTCAAGGACGCCAAAAATGTTTGTGATAGCCCGGACTTCGTCGTTCAAATACAAAGGTAAGGAGGTGGATGTTCGCACGGTGGGGAGAGAACTTGGCGTTCGCTACGTGCTGGAGGGCACCTTCCGCAGGTCTGAAGAGCAGTTAAGAATAACAGCACAGCTTGTAGATGCTAAAACAGGAAATCACCTTTGGGCGGAGCGCTACGACGGGGAGCTGAAGGACATATTTACTCTCCAAGATGAGATCACGATGAAGATCCTGACTTCTTTGCAAGTAAAGCTCACAGTGGGAGAGCAAGCTCAGATATGGGCTAAAGGTACGAACAACCTAGATGCCTATTCAAAGCTTTTGAAAGCACGTGATTGCTTAGAGCGCTTCAATAGAGACGATAACGTTATGGCCCGGCAGTTGGCACAGGAAACCATTGCCCTAGACCCTGACTTTCCAGGTGGTTACACCATCCTAGCTGCGACCCACCTGCAAGATATTTTATACGGAGCGACGAAGTCTCCTGGTAAGTCCATAGAGAAGGCCTCAGAATTGGCGGAAAAGGCCCTCGCCCTCGATGACTCTTTTTTTTACGCCCATAACATAGTGGGCCGTATCTATTTAATAAAAAGACAGCACGAGAAAGCCATTGCCCAATATGAGCGGGCTCTCGAGCTCAATCCCAATGTGGCTGACGCCTATGCGCTTTTTGGGGTTGCTCTGATATACGCAGACAGGCCAGAGGAAGCCATTGAGTTGTTTAAGAAGGCGATGCGTTTCAACCCTATAGCTCCATCCTACTACCTTTTTGAATTAGCTAATGCCTATCGCATGGTAGGGCGGTATGATGATTCGATCGAAACATATAAGAAAGTGCTTGATCGTACCCCTAATCATCTAACTGTCCACGCTGGCCTTACTGCAACGTATAGTGTAGCAGGTCGCTTGGATGACGCCCGTGCTCAGGCTGCAGAAGTTCTCAGGGTACAACCGAAGTTTTCAGCCGAGCGTTTTGCAAAGAGATGGCCATACAAAAATAAAGCCGAAACAGAGCGCTTAATCGATGCTCTGCTTAAAGCGGGGCTGAGGTGAGCTACGGCGGGCAACTACATCTTGTGGTCACTTCATGAATCTCAAAAGTGTAGATTTCTTGCCATACTCGAAAGTTGGGTCAAGATCAGTTTTATTGAAGGTTACATATGGTAGTCCTAAGTTTTTCGGTCTCTCGCCACCCAGCATTCATAGCAGAATACTTCAATTGGAAAATTTTGCAGGATACTTATCGTAGTCTATAGTTTTGAGGTATCAGATTTTATTACGATTACAGTTTGAAATGTTGAAAATCCATGGACTTTCTATTAGCAGCATTCGAAAGTCTACGCTGTATTCACTGGCAATAAGATATAGTCTTGGCGGGGAAGAATTCTATAGCTCTCAAGGCAGATAGGAAAAACGAGAGGTGGGGATTTTGAGGGTAAAGTGAAGAGTGAATTGGTTAAATATCAGAAGGTAACTCATCCGCTATGGGTGTTGATTCAAAAGCCAATCGTGCATGCTCTAGAGCAAGGGCAGTTCGTTGACACAAATCCACAAAAAGCGGAAGATCTTCCCTTCTAAATCCAAATGGTCTCTCTAAGGAATCGACGTAGAGAACTCCCATAATTTGCGAACTACAAATCAAAGGGACGCACATTACAGACTCAATGTTCAGTATCTTCAAGGTATCCAGAAGGTTATTTTCCTCTTCAATTTCATGATGTGAAATGACAAGCGGTTTTCTATTTTCTATTACCCTCTTTACCACATCCGGGCAGTACACGGGGACTGTATCAGCACCAGGCTTCGTTGTTCTGGATACCAAGTCCAAAATCTTTTCTGTTTCTGGATCAACCAGAATGATTGCGGCCCTGTCAATTTTTTTGAGAAGATTAAAGATATAATCGATTATCTTTTCCAAGGTTTCATTTATCGGTAAATTCTCTGTTAATAGATCGGACACCCTGTAGAGCAACTCTAATTTTCTCTGATTGGTCCTGTCTCTATGTTCTAAAAAGATGCCACTTTCTTCACCAGGTTCTTGGGTGAGACCGATCGAATCAAGAAAAGGCATCATTTGCTCTTCGCACCCCTTGCCCAGACAAATCACGCTCAATCCAATAGCTATGGGCACTCCTTCTTTGACTTCCAGTTCGAGGCCAGGTGCTATGTAGTTGCCATTAAAGAAAGTTCCGTTATGACTTTTCAAATCTGTAACAAAGTACTTGTTCCCTCTCTTGGCGATTTTTAGATGCTTACGAGAGACAGTTTTATCATCGATTTGGATATCATTATCGAAAGAGCGCCCTACATATGTAGCGACGTCACTGAGTTCATATGATCGGCCTATTTTGGGACCATTTAAGATATGGAGCTTGGTCATGATTTCCACCAATGACTACAAACAATTATAAGCAACCGGGCAGACTGGAGTAAACGCCAAAAAATCGCCAGTTAAATCCCAGGTAAAAACTGGGATTAAGATAGGGATAAAAGGTAGGATCTGAGATTGGTTTTTTTATTCTTCAGACCAAGTTTCGCTCTAAGATTCTCTCTGTGAAACTCAACGGCCCTCGTAGATGAATTCAATAATTCCGCGACCTCTTTTGTGGTTTTGCCCTCCTTAACAAGATTTGCTACCTGGATTTCTGTGGGAGTAAGGATATAATCTTGAGAGGACAATTTCTTTACGAACGGGGATGTTATCTCATTCAGAAGTGATTTGACGATATCCCTGTAAGTCTCCTGTCTTTCGTTTAGTCCGCTCTTTTTCATCTTTTCCAAGTAGGGCAGAACCATCCACTTGATGTTCAATTTCAGTTTCTCTTCAAGCTCTTTTCTATCTTCATCTCTTTTATCCAGCAGGACTTTCAAAGCGGTATTCGCTTCCTTAAGATTAATTGTCTTCGCCTGCAATTCCTTCTCCCTCTCTTTTAGCGCCTCCTCAGCCAGCTTGCGCTGGGTAATGTCGGTATCGGTACCTACCACACGGACGGGATTGCCTTGGGCATCTCGCATTGCAATTCCGCGCGCCATAATCCAACGTATCGAGCCATCTTTATGCAGCATGCGATGTTCGTAAACAAATCCGGGGGTTTTCCCATCAATATGATTTTGGAAGGCCTCCATAACCGGTTGTTTGTCATCCG
>WOR8_10003723_pt1 | contig 14855 bp, 12 predicted proteins | sample DeeMarSeWOR38_10_FD_19890 | JGI IMG/M metagenome (IMG submission 19890) | reverse complement strand
TTACCACATCTTCCAAAGAGACGAGTCCATCCATCTCTGTTAATAGTTGGCTTATGACTCTCTCTGCAACTCCGCTGTCAGCATAACCCATCCCTCTTCCTGGAACTAGGGAATCGAATTCATCAAAGAATATGACCGCTGGTGAAGCCATCCTTGCTTTTCGGAAAACTTCCCGAATGGCTTTTTCTGATTCACCTACCCATTTAGAAAACACTTCTGGACCCTTAATTGTTATAAAGTTTGCTTCACTCTCAGTGGCAACTGCCCTGGCAAGCAATGTTTTTCCACATCCCGGAGGTCCATATAACAATATACCTTTTGGGGGTCGGATTCCCATTCGAGTAAAGACATCTGGATTCTTTAGAGGCCATTCAACAGCCTCGATTAAATCCTCTTTTACTTCTCCCAAACCACCTATCTCTGTCCAATGAACAGTAGGTACTTCTATGTACACTTCTCTCATAGCTGTCGGTGTGATTTCACGATAAGCATTATAGAAGTCTTCCATCCTAACTTCCATCTTCTCCAACACACTAGGAGGTATACGCTCTTCTTCAAGGTTTATTTCGGGTAGATATCTACGTAATGCTTTCATTGCGGTTTCACGACCCAAAGCGGACAAGTCTGCTCCTGTGTATCCGTGAGACATTTTAGCGAGTTTCTCCAAATCGACATCTGCAGTAAGGGGCATACCCCTAGTATGAATCTGCATTATTTCATAACGTCCTTTTTGGTCAGGTACGCTTATTTCAATTTCTCGATCAAAACGTCCAGGTCTTCTTAACGCGGGATCTAGAGCTTCAGGTCTGTTTGTGGCACCTATAACGATGAGGTATCCTCTTCCTGCAAGTCCATCCATCAAAGCTAGGAGTTGAGCAACAACTCGTCTTTCAACTTCTCCTGTTACTTCTTCTCTTTTGGGGGCTATCGCATCAAGCTCGTCAATGAAGATAATGCTAGGTGCGTTCTTCTGGGCTTGTTGGAACATTTCTCGGAGTCGAGCTTCAGATTCTCCATAAAACTTGCTCATTATTTCTGGACCGTTTATTGAGTAGAAATTTGCTTCAGATTCATTTGCAACTGCTCGTGCCAAAAGAGTTTTTCCGCATCCTGGTGGGCCATGTAAAAGTACTCCTTTTGGAGGATCAATACCTAGTCTTTGGAATAGTTCTGGGTGTCTGAGTGGAAGTTCCACCATTTCTCTGATACGCTGGATTTCCTCATGTAGCCCTCCTATGTCTTCGTATGTGGTTCGAGGTAGACCTTTAGTTTCGGGAGCGGGTTCAGCCATTATTTGTACACTTGTATTCTGGCTTATTCTAACGATTCCATGTGGACGCGATTTAGTTACTCTAAATGGTATAGCATGACCTAGCATCATTACTAGGGTGGTGTCTCCTTCTACAAACGTCCTTTCCATTAGTCTATTCTTAACAAAGTTTGTGAAGTCGTCATCAACATTAAGTTTCATGTCTATCGGAGCTAGAACCACGGTTGTAGCGTTAGTTACTTTTGCTGGGCGTATTACAACTAGTTCGTGCATCGCCACTCCCGCGTTTTTACGAGTGAACCCGTCGATTCGAATTATTTCTCTATTCTGGTCTTCAGAGTAAGCTGGCCAAGCAATAGCAGCTGTGTTTCTTTTTCCAACAATTTCTATTACGTCTCCGGCTGAGATACCCAATTTTTGCATTGTTTGCTGATCAATTCGGGCGATTCCTCTATAAACGTCACGTTGTCGAGCATCTTCTACTTTAAGTTGTATTTCGCTCACTAATTTTCCTTCCTATGTGAATAATTCTGAAGCTCCACTTTCCCGTGGGCGATTATTAATATATAAAGTTTAAAGTACCTTAGAGCCTGTTTACGCCTATCGTTTGTATTTGACCGATCTCTTCCATGTTAGTAAGCCGTGTCTCGGTTTCATCAAGAATTCCTTCTTTATCTTCTGGAAGAACCATGTTTACAATTAGAGCAGAGAGCCCAAACGCAATAGGTTCTTTAGCAAATCGTTGAACCGAGGCTATGCCTTCTAATTCTTTCTTTATTTTCTCTTGTAATACTTCAAGATCAACTGTTGATTCTGATGGAAATATTTTATAAGCAATCACTATCTTTCCCATATTTTTTTCTCCTAAAGTTCAATTGACATATTTTTGCCACATTATGAAAGTTACTATGTATTTTTTGTAATGTGAACTAGCATGCTAGACGGTAAGCTGACCTATTAACCTTACGATATATGTAGGAATACCTTGAAAATTTTGATTTGTGTAGATCTTGAATAAACAATAAATCATTAAGTGTTTTCTTTGTATTTTAGAACATTTTTTGAAGCAATGGTTTGTGCGGGTTACCTGATTTTTTGAAAAACTAACAACCAATCCTAAGTGATTACCCCAAAAAATCTATGCACGATATTTCTAGATTTGGGCTCGAGAGAAAAGATAGGTACCCAGACTCACCATGAAAGCATTGAACAGAACAACTACCAGCAAGCTGATTAGCCACCCAATTGGACCAAGAATTGGGGACCCAACACCTAGAAGACACCAACGAAGCAGTTCTACGCCATAAAACATTGGATCACATAACATTGCTACCTGAAGAGGTACGGACGCCACATCGATAGGAAAGAATACTCCTGAGAGCATAAACATCGGCCACATTACAAAAGTTGATAGCAACTGAAATGCATGGAAATCGTTTAAAGTTGATCCAATTGCCACACCAAGACCAACAAACCCAGAAGTGATGAGAAGCATTGCTCCTATTGCAGCAAATGCTCCGATTAAGAATGTGAATGATAATGAAAAGGCGCCCATAACTCCAGCAACAATCATCAAGATTATACCTTGAATTGTAGCTGTGGTTGCTCCACCAAAAATTTTTCCAACAATAATGCTTGTTCGACTAACCGGTGCAACAAGCATTTCTTTCATGAAACCGAATTGTCTATCAAATATGACAGAAACCCCAGAGAATACGGAACCAAATAAAAGTCCCATACCAATCACTCCTGGCGCCATGTATGAAAGATAGTTGATACCGCTAAATCCTCCGATGAAACCTCCTAACCCTAAACCGAATATAGCCAGAAAGAAGATACTTTGAGCTATTGACGAGATGACTCTTGCTTTTGCTCGCCAATAGCGTTTTAATTCTCTCAATAAAACGACATAAATTGCCTGTCCCGATAATGGTTGTACCATTCATTTTTCACCTTTCATAAGAGGTTCTTTAGCCTCCGCTTGGTCGTCCGCGGGCTTGCTGCATAATTCGGTGACGTCTTAACATATCCATAAAACTTCCCTCTTCTTCCCGAATATTGCGACCAGTTACTGACAAAAATACGTCATCAAGAGTTGGTTTACGTAATTCCACAGATTCTAGAATAACTCCAGCCTCTTCGGCTAACTTAACGATCTCTGGGATTCTGTGTCCACCGTTATCTACAAGCAAATTTAAACATTTAGAACATGTTTCACCCTTATACTCGATATTTGGGTCAGATGCATCTTGTTCCTTGTTTTGCTGAACTTGTACTACATCTTTTCTAGAGGGTATCTCCGAGAATATTTCTTCCTTAGCGCGATTTGGCTTTTTAGGTATTTTTTGCATCATCCGGCTTATCGCAGCATAATTGTTACCTGCTTCAATTATGTTAATTCTACTTATCCATTGTTTGTTCTCAATTAGTGGTCGAAAGCTCTCGATGGCTGTGGGGTCTCTGAAAATTAAAGTCACAACATCTCCTTCCAGACGAGCCTTTAGTTTTTCAGGTGTATCCAACACAACAACCTTACCAAAGTCTATGATTAGTATGTGCTTGCAGAGGTAATCTGCTTCTTCAGTGTAATGGGTTGTTAAGATGATGGTAACTTCTTTTTCTTGATTAAGCTGAAGAATGTGCTCCCAAATTGAACGCCTAGTTTGAGGATCCAGACCCAATGTCGGTTCGTCTAAGAAAAGGACTTGTGGGTGATGTAGCAATCCTCGGGCGATTTCTAGTCGGCGTTTCATTCCGCCACTATAAGTTTTTACAAAGTTATCAGCGCGATCTGTTAGTTGGACTAACTCCAAAACTTCCTTGATTCGTTGCTGTCGAATACTTCTTTCAAGACCATACAGACGCCCATGAAAATCTAAGTTTTCGCGTCCAGTCAATTCGATATCTAGTGTGGTGTCTTGAAAAACATAACCTATGCTTCGCCTGACAGCATCAGGTTCGCTGAGAACATCGTGTCCGTTCACTGTAGCAGTTCCACTGGTTGGTCGTAATAATGTTGACAACATATTAAGAGTAGTTGTTTTTCCTGCGCCATTTGGACCAAGGAACCCTAGGATTTCGCCTTTTTTTACGTTAAAGCTTATTCCATCTACTGCCTTAATCTTTCCTTCGAAAATTTTGGTTAATTCTTTGACTTCAATTGTGTTAATTCTGCACAAACCCCTTTTAGTAATTTTTATTAAAACGATAATATTTGTTTTCGTAATTAGATTCCGAATTGGCTTTGACGTATTTGTATTTGTTCTGCAAATTTTCATGATGTTAGTTTTCGATTACTTGTTTTACTAAATCTTTGTTTTCTTTTAACCATGTTATGATAACGTCTTTGTTGCTTTCAAGCATATTCTCCGCCATTCCAGCGAACATGGCCGGTAATGTTTTTCCTATTTCTGCTTTAAGTTTGAAAATTAGCTCGTCTTCGGCATTCAACTTTTCTATCTCCATTATTAAAATGAAACTGATTTGAATTGTTTTAAGTTATTTGTTTATTTTTTATTAGTTTTACGGATTATCTTATAATGTCCTGCTAGTCTACGCCCCGTGGCAGAGTCCATAATGATTGTTCGTTTTTTCTGTTTCTTTTTGTGTTTAATCTTAAGGCTCCACACTGGTAATAAAGCAAGCTCAGATGAAACAGGATTCACTCCTAATGTTAGTTTCAATTTTGAGTAAATTTTGTTTCGTCCCATCTTTATTTTTGGAATTCGAGGCACTTCTTTTGGTAGTCTTGGAATAAATGTGATGTCTTCATCATCATCCAAGTCTTTAAGTTTTCCAGCGCTCTTCGTCATTAACTTGTGAAATAGCATTGTGCCCCTCTCAATAGATATCATCGCTCCAGTGGTGGCACTCAAGTAGTACGTTTCAATCTCTTCCTTTCTGAAAAAGAATAAACGCTTCGTTTTGCGAGTTGCCGAGACTTTCCAGATGGGAATATATGAAAAGTTTGCGTCATAAAATATTTCCTGCTTGATAAAGTGACCCCCTTCAAGCCATGATTTAGCTTTATTGAGAGCTTCCACTTGAGTTATTCTTGTGGGGATTACCATAACTTCTCCTAAAACGTTCTTGGATGGTTCGAAACCGAATTTGGATAGCCAATATAAAGGCGCTTCACCGTTTGTAATGTTGCTTTTTTTCACAATTTTCGATTTAACTAATAAATCAAGTGCTTTTTCAGCATCGTTTTGAATCACATTTAGATTCTCTGCAACATATTCTGCCGAAACACTTTGTCTAACAGTATTGAGAAACAGTTTTACCCTTTCGCCAAGTGCTTTTGAAGTGTGTGAACGTGGGATGTCCTCTTTTTCTTTTTTTATTTTTTGTTTTTGTTGATATTTGGCAAAGAACTGCTTTATTTCAGAGGTTAGAGTCTGAGGGATGTCTTTCTCATCTATTGTCAGATGATTAGTTACTAGCCATCTAACCTGAAAATTTACTACATCATCATAAACGTCTGGAGATAATATCAGAAATTCACCAGTTCTTAGACTTGGAAGTTTTTGTAAAATCGCTTCAGAATGGGACGGATCAATTGACTGGATAATCTGTTTTACCCTAGCAATATCCTGTCTTGTCATCATTCGACCTAAACACCAAGTATTAACTTGGGCAAGAGCTTTGTAGTCAATGTCTGTAATGTTTTGGGTAGCGGCCACTAGACCAACTCCATACTTTCGTGCCTGCTTAAAGAGAAATGAGTAAGCTTCTTTTGGGGGAGGATTCCGTGGGTATGGTGGTATATAGGGGGCAATCTCGTCCACATAGAACAGCAGCTGAATATCTTCTGAAGGGTTCTTTAACATCCAACAGTATAATTCTCTTAGAAGTGTTGCGAGGAAGAACTGTTTGTCATTTGTAGAGCTTAATGTATTTAGATAGATTATGTTAAGAGGTACTTTTCCATCGCTTCTATCCATGAACATATCTATGTCGATTTGGACGCCTTTCTGGAACATAAGAGACGGAGTTCCCACAGTGAGAAACCGTAATTTTCGAGCTATTTCTCGAGGTTCACTTTTTGTAACAAAACTAGCTACAACATCAGTGATTTCTAAAGGAGGATTTAATACAAGTTCGGTCATATGGTCCATGTCTCTAATTGTTTCTCCTTTTCGCCACATATATTCAATAATCGTAAACAGATAGGCTTTAGCTCCTTTTCCAGCATCGGAAGATAAGTCGTATCCTAGAAAACTTACAAGTGAAGTAGCTGCCATATCGAGAGTCAAGATTGTCTCTTCATGTGGTGTATCCTTTGAGGGAAAGTCGAGAGGATTGACGCTTATTGGAATGCCTTTGTTGCTGGCTGGAGTAAATATGGAAATGCGTGCTTTTTCAAAATATTCTTCCTGCATTGTAAAAGGTATTCCATGTTTTTCCATCTCTTCTAGACTCCCTTTTAAAGCTAGAGATGAGATGTCTCCTTGTGGATCAACAATGACAACGGGGATGTCATGACGTATCGCCTCTTCCATCAAGCATTTGCAGAGTACTGTTTTGCCTGAACCACTTGCTCCTAGAGCCATCAAATGCCTGTGCAGTGCGTCTATAGGTAATTCTACTGATTTTTTTGTTTTCTGTTCTTTGCCTAAAACGAAAGACAAATTGTTTTTACTCCTCTAAGGATTACACTTGCGTTTTTTATTTATCTATCTCCATTGTAGAATGGTACATAGATTAGGGTTGTTATTTTTGTGCTTATGTTAAATTCATTTAGGAACAACTGTATATACTAAATTAGCTAATTTATTTTTGTTGGAAGGAAGTAAGGTGCTTAAAAAATCAAACTCCGAGGATATTATTCAAAGTCAAAACAAAGATAAATGCCAGCAAAAGTGTGACCTAGAGAAAATTATGATTCGTGACATTGTTACGATAGCTCCTGAAAACACACTGCATGATGCTGCTAAATTAATGGGGGAAAAGCACATTGGAAGCTTAATTGTAGTGAATTATGAAACGCCCGTTGGAATTATTACAGAAAGAGATCTGTTGCGGGAAGTTGTTGATAGAGGAATTGCTCTGGAGAAGGATTGGTTGGTTGGTGGAGCAAGTATTAAAGAAGAAAAAGTTGAGAAAATCATGTCGTATCCTCTTATTACAATATCCTCAAATTCTCGTATAAAAGAAGCAGCCCAGATTATGATTGAGAAAAAAATTCGAAGACTTGCAGTAGGTGAAGCTGGAAAAATAATTGGAATTGTGACATCTTCAGATCTTATTCGTTGTCTTCCTGAGACACCAGAAACTATGCAAGCATGGTTCGAGGTTGATTATTTTATGAGCAAGGGTGTCATAACCGCTGATGAAGAAATGTCCGTAGAAATTGTTGCAAAAATCATGGGAGCAAAGGGCATTGGTAGCGTAGTTATTACCCGGAATGGAGAACCATTCGGAATTTTTACTGAAAGGGATTTGTTAACAAAGTTTTTAGCAAAAGATGAATCTTTGAAGATTGCTGTAGGTGATGTTTGCACATCGCCTCTTATTACAGCCTCTTTGGGGATTACTATTCATGAAGCTGCTGCTATTATGACTTCTAAACATATCAAAAGGTTACCCATCACTAAGGACAATAAATTGGTAGGTATGCTTTCAGCGCGGGATTTGGTAGAAGCTTATGCTCGAGCAAAATAGTCAATATGAGCCGTCTTTTATTCGCGTTTAGCCCACAATTCTTTCTTTAACATATCTCTTACTGCTGCTCTTATTGCAGCGCTTCGACTGGGATACATTCCTGACCTTACTAGCTCGTCAAGTCCTGATAAATAAGCTTCTGGAAGAAGAACTGTTACTAGCTTCATTTACGTTTCACCTTGCTGATGATATGTTATGAAACTAATATGCAGACATATCCTTAATAGTTTTTACCCTTTCAAATTGGGCATTAACACATCATTTTGGTTAGAAATTTTAATGTGATTTGGTTTTAATGCGAATTACTTTTTCTAGATTCGGTTCACTTTTTTTCCGAAGCAGTTTAGGTACATATGCGCACGCAGGATCTGAGGCGAATAGGTCCCCAGTGTAGATTTCTGCTCGGGTTCTGCAACCTCCACATATTTCCCGATACTCGCATACTCCACACTTTCCTTTAAGGTTACGTCGGTCTCTAAGTTTTTTGTGTAAATCATTTTTTTGCATTTCATCCCAGATTTCAGTCATCGACTTACGCTTAATGTTTCCCATCCTGTAACCTTCATTAAAACCACAAGGCCGAATATCACCATTTTCTAATAGGCCCATGTATCTGCTGCCAATGAAGCATTGACCCAGGAACTCGTTATTAAACCAGTAATCAAAATCTGGCATGTCTCTTTCTTTTGCGATTCTGGCAAAGAATGGACAGTAAACGTTGATGCTAAGTTTTCCTTTATATTCTTGCATCAAATCGTAGATTTTGTTCATGACAACTTCATATTGTTGTGGAGTAGGAGCCAACTCTAGATGCTCTTGAGCTCTACCAACAGGAATATAATTATGAAAAACAACACGGGTGGCGTTGTACATGTGTCCAAGTTCAGCAATATGTTCGACTTCTGAGCAATTGCGCTTATTTAGTGTTGTTACTATGCAATCAAAAATTCCATTCTTTGACAAATTTTCCATTGCTTTGATGGCAGTTAAGTAAGAACCTTTTCCACGCGAGAGATCATTTGTTTCTTGTTTTCCGTCTAAGCTTACCGCGGTCATCACTTCGTTTTTTACGAGTTTGTCGAGGATCTCTCCTTTAACATAATAACCGTTTGTTATTAGGCTCACATTCATACCTAGGTTTTTTGCGTGAGCGATAATCTCAAAAATATCTTTACGGACTAATGGTTCTCCGCCGCTTAACCCAAACCATTTTGCTCCCATTTCGTGAAGTTCGTCAACTATTCGCATTCCACCTTTTGTGTCAATCTCGTTTACTGCATTAGGGTTTGAAGCAAAACTGCAATACAAACAATCGTAATTACATGCTCTAGTGCAACGCCATGTCATCATGTATAAGCGAGGTCGATTTCTTGTGTCGTCTTGATTATTTTTCACTTGACTCCTTTCCATTCGTTTTTCTTGTTTTCTAACATTCAATTAATGGGTGTGTTGGAGTTTACATTTATTGGTTTTCTTGAAAGGTTTTGTTACAACTTTGTTTGTGTTGTTTTATTCATATTTGCGGAATTGGACCCAAGAAAACGAAGGGGATAAAAATGCGGTAAAGTAATTTTTGATGCGAAATTTTTCACGTTGTAAACCCCAACGATTCATTTTATGCTGAATAGAGCATAAAAGGATTTTCGTAAAGGTTTCTTGACCTACAAAATAGTGTTCAGTCAAATTTTTTTGACCAAAAAAACTTTTCAGCAATCGTTATATTATGTTATAGTTTGGTAGTTAATTAATGTCAAATTTAAGCAAAGAACCATACTCGATTATGTTTTCGTCTTTGAAACATCCTTCGAGGCGTAAAATCTTAAGGATGCTCGCTGAAAAGCCAAGGAATTTTTCAAAAATTGAGGAAAAACTGGGAATTTCTAGCTCCAATTTGACATATCACCTTGAAAATCTTGGAGAACTATTGACTAAAATGGATGATGGTAGCTATAAGCTCTCAAAGTTGGGAGAAGCTGCTGTTATAACGATGAAAGGCGTAGAAGAGTCTTCTGACATCAAGTTCAATAGTCCTTTATCTTTACCTTTGAGATGGAAGTCGCTTTTTGTTATTCTTATAATTGGGATCGTTCTTTTGTCGGGAATATCGTATGTACAATTTGCTTCTTTTAATCAAATGTCTTCAGATTTTCAACAAATCTCATCAGAACACGACCAGCTGAAAGTTGAATATGAACATGTATTAGCAGATAACGAAAGATTGCTTTCATGGGGTAAATCTCCCACAAAGGTTTTGGCTTTTTTGAAAGACGTGATTCACCTTGATATAACAAAATATCACTCGACCTTAGCAAGTAATACAGTAGAATATCGCAATGATTTAGGTGGAATTGTTGAAGAGCTTTTCAAATACACTCTTAATTACGAAGGAAGTACAGTGGATGTAACTCTCAGGTTTAGAAATAATGAATTATCTAGATTTTATCTTTATGTGCTTGAGGGAACACCAATTTATTCTCAACTACAGCCTACTAATGTTCTTGATGTTTCTAAAGGTGTTATCGAAAGGTACTATGAGTATTCTGGAGCATCGTATTTAGAAGATATAAAAAATATTCTGATTAACGTTGATGAATCAGGAGATTTTGAAACAAGCTCGGGCAATGTGAAAATAATTCGGTCTGCTGAAGGAAATAATGTGAAAATAGAGTGCTTTTACGTCGAAAATAATATTGACTTTAAGTCAAAAAGCGTGGTCTTAAGTTTTGATAGCTACGGTTATTTGGAGGTCCTAAATGACGATTGGAATATTTTTTCAGTAGGGAGCACTGAAGTGAATATTTCAAAAGAGGAAGCAATAAGCATTGCAATGGATTATGCAAGCGATTTTTCGTGGATTGTGAACGGTGTCACGGTAAACAATTTTACTGTAGTTTCTGAGCCCGTAATAGCAGAATTATGGCCACATTCTAGAGAACAACCTTTAGAGTTGATTCCATACTGGTATGTTACTCTATATCTTGACAGAGAATATCCTGGAAGAGTTGATCGTCTAGCTGTTGGATTATGGGCAGATACAGGAAAAGTTAGTACCCTTCAAACTTTAAGCTGGTAACAATAAACCAGAAACTTACAGTTGAATATTTACTGAAAAAATATCATGGACTATATGTTGTTCCATTCCAGAAAATGTAAAGCGAATAAGATTTTTCAAAATTAAGATTATCATCATATATTACGTCGAGCTTTGTCTCATGCTGCTTAATTAATCTACCAATGTCTACACTTACCTTGTAACTAAGGGAGTCTGCTTCCCAGAATCCCCATATTTTGTCTTCAGGACCCCTGAAACCATATGCGTAGCCTTTGGGAAGCACATAAGCCACTCTCTCTTCTTTTAAGATGTTAGGTTGAGGATTTTTTTTAGTATGTTCCCAAAACTGTTTTAGTGCATCTAAGTGTTCTTGTTTAAGGATGCCTTGTGTGTAGTCTTTATCACTATCAAAGACTAGAATGTATTTTGCTCCGTTTTGATATGCCAAAATCAGATCATTGTAAAGTTCCGGACCAGACTCGATATATGGTGGATGATTGTATGTCCATGTTATAATTGCTCCCCATTCCTTGTTTTGTATTGTAGCAGCTCCCCTACAAAAGGCTACATTCAACTGTCTGCTATAGTTCCATCCGAATTGTGCAAATACTGTATCATAGCCTGCTTTGTAGTCAAACCAATAAAGCGCATAATCTGAAGTATATAGTGGTAAGGCTCCTGCTTTAATCGGTTCATCTGTTATGTGATATAATACGTCACCTAATCTGGTAACGTATTTTTCAGCTGTATCAGTGTAATTTTCTCCTGCTTCCTGGAGTACACGATACTGATCGTGGTCTACCTGACGTCCTCCTGGTTCATCAAAAGCATATAGTCCAAGAAAATTTTGTCCCCACATTTTTTTGGCTTTTTCTACCCATTGGCGTTGAATTTCAAGTGAACTTATTTCGTTGGTTGGATGCATATATATCATGAAGTAAAAGCCTTTTTCGAAAAGGTAAGTGCAAACTGGGTCTAGTTTTGTTACATCGTATGTTACGCCTGTACTTCCTATCACAAACAAGTTAGTGTACGGCTCAATTTCATCTACTATTCCAATAATCTCTTCTAGATTATAATGTGCTACAGAAATTCCCACAAAAAGTTCCGGTTTTTTCTGATTGTTATTATCTAAAAAACAAAAAAATAATGTAACCCCCAGACTAATCAATAAGAATAATGAAAGAAGTAGGTATATGCGATTCATAATTACCAAAACCAAACTATCCAATGGATAATTAAGTGTTATTGCATAGCATTTTTTATAGAAACGAAAAATGTTAAGTGTTATTAAACGTTCATATGCGCGCTAAACTGTTTATTTTCCCTAGCTTTTTTGTTGTTATTGCCGTTAAAAGTCGATGAAAGTCGGATTCTGATAAACAATTTATAGATCGCTTTAACTGTAAAAGGAAAAATGACAAATAGAGCTACAATGCGGAACAATATGTAAATCCAGAATTCTAAACCCGCTGAAAAATAGATTATTGGTTGCCTAAAAATGTAATTGCTTATTAGGTAATTGAATAGTGGATCCATGAAATAAATCAAAATACTTATTGTAGCGACCCAAGTCACAAATAGGTTACTCGGAATATTCACTTCTCTTAAGATAATTAAAACTAACAAAACTGCTGACAAGCTAAAAATAATGCTTCTTCCATTTGAGTACAGCAGATACTTTAGAGTCTCGGTTGCAGTATTAAAATTGAAAAAGTTAGACAAATCAACAGTAAATAAAGCAACTAACGGAACCATAATTAATCCAACTCTTAATCTGGTAACCTTTTGATATATTGAGAATTTATTAAGCCAAAATCCCACAATAAAAATAAGGAAATACTGGCTAAACACTTGACCTAGTTTCAATGAAAAATCAACTACCCATAAAAATATAGTAAGAAGCCACAAAGATGAGACCAACAAAAACTGCCATTTTGGATTTGGAATATATTTCTCGATAAAACAAAAAAATATCATAAAAATAAGTAAATATGGAATAAACCAAAGAAAATCCCAGTTGTATGAGGAATTTAAAACATCAAAAATATTAAACAAAGTAATTTGAGATAAAACTTGAGTTACATTTAATGGCATCTTTCCAATAATAGATTGTAAAATAGAATAGAATATAGAAATTGCTACAAAAGGAATGTATAACGATAATATTTTTGATTTTAAAAATTTTCGAACACTAGATCCACGTTTATGTAATGAATTATATGCCAAAAAGCCACTTACAAAGAAAAAACAGCTAACTAGGAACCATTCTGTGGGGAATATGATTTCTGGAAAAACAAAAAAAAGGTCACTATGGACAAAAACTATTAAGAGTAATGCTAAAATTTTTAACCAATCAAACTCTGTGATTCTTAGTTTTTTGACTAATGATTGTCCCATATTATATAATATCTATTTCATTACATAATGGTTTTGTGGAATACACAACTAAAGAACACTCACCTATAGCACAAAAAAATAGTTTATTCTTCTTTAGATAGTTTCGGAAGGCAGCATTGAAAAATCATTTTTAGCAAAAGAAATTTCGGGGTGATCTTGTTCGCAATTTATTAAGTTTGAATAAGCCAAAGTATCATCATACACATGATAGTCTAACCAAGAAAGAAGATGTTCCCAACCAACAGGGCTCATGTCATGTCCCACTTCAGCTTGCTCAATTATCATTTTGTTAGGATTTAGTTCATCATAATAGGCTAGTCCATGGGCATCGCTGGGTGCAATGTAATCGTTTGACCCCGTGATTATCAGAACTGGAGAACTATTTTCTGCTGAAGAATTATCAATGTAGTATGGACAAATTGCTACAGAAGTTTTTATTCGTGTATCATTTAAGGATAGGGTTGCAGCTCCACCTCCAGACATTCCCACAATAGAAACAAATTCTTCATTTATTGGAAGAGGAAAAATAGAAGTGTCAAAAACAAATGGAAGCAATGTTTGAATATTGTTTCTGCTGTTGTTCACATACCTCGGAACATTATCTAAATCCTCTGAAGGAGTAGAGAATGCTAACACTCCATATCCTTCTTGGGCTAAAATTGTTGCCCATCCAGCTGAATATTGTTTATGGCCTAATATGCCTCCTGCAAAAATAACAAGCGAACCTGAAAAGTTAGATGGACAATACAAATCGTATGAAACACCAGAATAACTCGAAGTTAAGACTTTGATAGAAGAATCATTCGCATCAACTTCTTTAATATCAGACAAAGTATACAACACTACCGTTAAAATACCACAAACCAAAAGAGTCCCAAAAAATAGTCCTGCGAGCTTTTTAGTATTCACTTGTGGTTTGCAGCCTCCGTATCCAGTTGTATTTGCAATGATGCCATTATGATGACCTTCAGTTTTGTGGCAGTTCTTTTTTACAGCGATGTAATGGCCGTCACCAACGTTTTCATTATATCGGTTAGTCTTTCGCTGAGTTTCGGCGAACATCTGCTGAGCTTTTGCATAACTGTATTCCTTTTCCTTAAGAATGTTTTTGCATTTTTTGAATATATTTACAGTTGTTTAGCAAAATATCAAAAATCAGTTTGCGTTTTTTACTGTTTTTGGTTCATTAAATGTGCTTAATGTAAACCACACAAAAATTAAGTTTTAATTGGATAACTGTATCTTATTGGAAATTGATCTCAAAAAACTGTAAATGCAACAAATCTTCAAAATAAATTGCCGAAGTTGTATTATTTTAAAGAATTTTGGAGTAATATGCTGCTCTGATTCTTTACTATTTGCTATATGCATTTTAGAAGTCAAGTGTCAATGTTTTTGACTTGAAAAAAGTAGTAAAATTTTATTTTAGATAATTTTAAAATATCCTTTAATATTCTATACAGATTGTTC
>WOR8_10003722_pt1 | contig 14855 bp, 9 predicted proteins | sample DeeMarSeWOR38_10_FD_19890 | JGI IMG/M metagenome (IMG submission 19890) | reverse complement strand
CGACTGTGCAGCCTTTAGTCATTATATGGCTCCGGAGGTCCTGGCTCGAATGTATTGATCCGGAAGCGGCTGTAAGGCATGTGGTACGTCGTGGGCTTGTCGGGTCTGTTCTTAGGATTGCCGCCTATGGCTGCAGTAATAGGATGGTCCACCCATCCCTTCTCGACCGGACACATGAAGGCAATACGGTAATTAAAATGGAGAAATTTCCATTTGCCGTCTTCCTTAACGTAGTCGACGATATACTTTCCCATGCAAAGATTCTGGTTGCATTGTTCGCCCCTGATCATCGATACAAACCCGTGGGAATGCCAGATACCTCTCGCTTCGGTCCCTTTTTTGTTGATCTCGATGACCGGATTGCAGGTCATATGGACGGCTAGCCAACCGGGCGATCTTTGCATGATGTTCACATCGAATACTTCAGTCCAGAACCTCCTGACGCTGTCCAGACCTTCATAAACGCCGCTATCCTCAATCTCCATTGTTACGCCCTTCGTCTTGCGGGCAAACAGATCGGGAACTTCGGAATTTCTTCCGACATAATACAAATGTGAATAGGTGGACATCAGCTTCCATATTTCCAGATAATCTTTTGCCTGCGCATTTTCCGCTACCTGCTCTTTAAGCTTTTTCGTTTCGTTTTGAAGCTGTTTTATTGCGGTCTCCAATTGTTTCTGGGTCATTGCCATTTCCGAAATCTCTCCTATATTAAAAGATAATCAGAACGGAAGGTTCTGCTGATATTCGGGATGCTGTCATGGAAATCCCGGCGATTATTCCACGATAGCATTTGCTTCCGTATTAAAACCGGCTCACGATTATTGCTGTTTCCAGAATGAAGACAATACATGTCTCAATGTATCATCTACGAATAAGAAATTACATCAGTAATATGCCGGCAGTGGGCAGATTGTTGCTGCTTTTCTTCCGCCGTGACCGGTTGTTTTCCAATGGTGTAAACGAAGAGCAATGAGACTATAATTAAAAGGATACTTTTCGACGATGCCTGTCGAATACATCCTCATGGAAATGCTTCACGGACATGGAGTCGGCTATGTGCTTCATGCAGTATTATCGCGGTCCCTTTATGAATAACAATGCCTTCAGGCTGTACCACAATCACCGGCTCGATCCGGCAACAAAAGGCAGACATATCCGTCGCCTACCTGATCGCACACTGGTCTGGTCGGATGAATACGAACAGCGACTGCGTGAATATGAATCAAAGAAGTCGTCGGCGGATTCAGATCAGATCAGATTAGCTCCTATAAAGGGAGAGTTCGGCAGCGGCAATACAAAACCATAACGTTTCATGGAAACGAAAAAATACACCGTCTTTACTGGAGCTGTACAATCCGTGTAATCGGTACAGCATCTCCACGAGGGATTAAACTTACAACCCGCGTTAAAAGTACGACCGAGAATTATTCACAAACATATTCGACAGTTTCAATACGGCGCCAATTAAAATCAGTGCCCCGATCAATCCCCATATCAAGTTGAAAACCTGGGTTACTAACGCAATTTGTCCAAATGTGGAGGGAGAAAGGATTCTGGCTGTTCCCACCAATTAAAATCTCCTTATCTGTCGAAACCTGCCATTTAGTTCCAATTAAGAGGCTTTACTCATTTTCATTGAATTTACGGTGCCGATTCCACTATGTTCTGGAAAGGATTTGACGAAATACCGGAAAAATTGCACAAATCCATTCTATGAATATCAAAATTACGCGTCGAAAATTCATAAAGTCCGCGGGTGCCGCTCTGCCGCTTGTCGCCGGCCTGAAAGGCGCCGATGTGAAAGCAATCCAATATACCGGCTCCAATCCTCAAAGGCTTCTGCTCTGGTATGAGAAGCCGGCAAGTCAGTGGGTGGAAGCCTTGCCGGTCGGCAACGGGCGATTGGGCTCGATGATTTTCGGGGGGACGGCCATCGAGCGGCTGCAGCTGAACGAGGACACTCTGTACGCCGGCGGCCCATACGATCCGAATAATCCCGAAGCCTTACAGGCGTTGCCCGAAGCCCGGCACCTGATCTTCGAAGGCAGGTACAAGGAAGCGAACGACCTGATCGGGGCCAAAATGATGGCCGATCCGATCAGCCAGATGCCCTATGAAACTGCCGGAGATATCAGTCTGGAATTTCCCGGCCATGTCGAAGTCGAAGAGTACCGGCGGGAACTCGATCTGGAAACCGCTGTTGCCAAAATTTCTTATAGCATTGACGGCGTTCATTTCACCCGTGAGGTTTTTGCCACCCCGGTGGATCAGGTGATTGTAGTGTACCTGTCCTGCGATCATCCGAATCAGCTCCATTTCACTGCGAGTCTGTCGACACCCCAGAAAGCCGATATCAGAGCCACGGATTCCGAAACGCTCGTCCTTGACGGCAATAACGGAGAAGCTTCGGGTATCAAGGGAGCGCTCAAGTTCCAGGTCCGGGCACGAGTGCTGTCGCGCGGAGGCACGACCCGAATCGAGAATGAAAGGATTGTAGTCGCAGATGCCGACTCCGCCACAATACTGGTTGCCGCAGCGACCAGTTATCAAAACTATAAAGACACAAGCGGCGATCCTGAAGGCCTCACAAAAACCGATATAAACGAAGCCTGCAAAAAGACGTATGAAAAATTGCGTGCGGATCACATTCGGGAGCACCAGCGGCTTTTCAACCGAGTGACCATCGATCTTGGTATCACTGAAGCGGCCGGCCTGCCGACAGATCGGCGACCGGCGAAATTCCTCGCAGGCGCAGATCCGCATCTCGCCGCACTCTATTTCCAGTACGGCCGTTACCTGTTGATAGCGTCGTCGCGCTCAGGAACACAGCCTGCCAATCTCCAGGGGCTCTGGAATGAATCCATGACGCCCCCCTGGGGCTCCAAGTATACGATCAACATCAATGCCGAGATGAACTACTGGCCGGCCGAGACGACCAATCTTTCCGAGTGCCATGAACCATTGCTGCGCATGGTGACGGAACTTGTAGAAAACGGCAGCCGAACCGCGAAGGTGCAGTACGGCGCCAGGGGATGGGTCTGTCACCACAATACGGATTTATGGCGGCAGACGGCGCCGATCGACGGTCCGCTATGGGGTTTCTGGCCAACCGGTGGGGCGTGGCTCTCGACGCATTTGTGGAATCATTACGAGTTCACCCGCGATAGGGAATTTCTCGCCCGCGTCTATCCGGTAATGAAGGGCGCTGCGCAGTTCTTCCTCGACACCCTGGTCGAAGAGCCCGAACACAGGTGGCTGGTTACCTGTCCCTCGATTTCGCCCGAGAACGTACATCCGGGCGGAGTGGCGGTTTGCGCGGGGCCGACAATAGACACTCAGATCCTTCGCGACCTGTTCCTTCAATGTATCCATGCCGCTGAGACCTTAGGGATCGATAAGGCTTTCAGCGCCGGGCTCGGCGATGTCCGCAAACGCCTGGCGCCGATGCAGATAGGCAAGGCCGGCCAGTTGCAGGAGTGGCTGGACGATTGGGACCTCGAGGCGCCGGAACGTCAACACCGTCATGTCTCACACCTGTACGGGTTGTTTCCGAGCAACCAGATCACTTTGCGCGACACGCCCTATCTATTCGCCGCCGCGAAGAGGAGCCTTGAGCTGCGCGGGGATGTCGGCACAGGTTGGAGTCTGGCCTGGAAAATCAATCTGTGGGCGAGATTGCACGACGGGGATCATGCCTATCAGCTTTTGAAGAAAGCGCTGACACCGGTCTACTCCAATGACCCGGGATACAGGGGAGGAGGCGGCGTGTACGCCAACCTCTTCGATGCGCATCCGCCATTCCAGATCGACGGAAACTTCGGCGCAACGTCGGGCATCGCGGAGATGCTCCTTCAATCGCACACCGGCGAAATTCACCTGCTTCCGGCTTTACCGAAAGCCTGGCCCAATGGCAGTGTCAGAGGCTTGCGCGCACGCGGCGGCTTTGAAGTCGATATAGAGTGGAAAGAAGGCAAACTCGCAAAGGCGATTATTCGAAGCATCACCGGAACCGACTGCAGGGTACGCTATGGCGACCGCGTTATTGCTATAAATCTCAAACCGGACGCGACTGTAAGATTGAATGAGCAACTTATGCGGGAGGCCAAAATATGAGGATGTTATGCTTACCGGCAATCGCGACCTTTATTGTACGTCGGGCCTGGAACTGGCCCTTAACATAACCCCCTGTTTATAAATTTTAGGATTTCTCTACCAATGGGAGAGCTATTCATCGGCTTCAGAACAATAGATAAAACACTGGGGTATTGTTCCAACGCCATTTACGATAAACAGTCCGCTTTGTGATCCAAGCTTGTATTTTGAGAAACTGCGATTCTCAACTCCAATATTACGGCGTCCAAAGTGACTCATCTTCGCTGCAAATCCAGAACCGTTATAGGCGTTCCGAGTGTACGGCAGAGGGAAGGAGAATATTCCGGTTATTCATTTTTGGAGTCACCCGGTCGACGCGAGCTATGCTCAGTGAATATTAGGCGGGGAGATTAAGGCCATGCTTCCATTAACTTGACAGTACCGTCCATTCCCCTCGAAGTCGGCATAACTTGACAGTACCAAGGACACTGGTGACTAATCCCTTCCCCAAAACTTGATGGGTATCAATTTTGTTTTTCTAAAGGCGTTGAAGAAACAAAAAAAACGGGGCAGGGTGCTGCTGAGATCACTCTGTCAACGGTGCTGCCAAGCTTCACGTAGTCCTGCCGGTCGATGCCACCGCTTCCATGTGAAACCAGTACAATGAGATCGACCGCTTCCTTTTCTGCATATGCCAGGATGGTCCTGGCGGGTCCTGAGCCTGACACCTCCTTGTGGACCGATATTCCCATCTGTTCAAACCGATCCGCCATATTTGAAAGGTAGTTTTCAAGGCTGGATTTCAGTTCCGTATTCCCCTCTTCTTCCGGCACCGACAAGAGCCGGACCTCCGAATGGAATCGCAAAGCAAGCGCTTCAGCAAAGGGAATACATTGTTCAGCGAACGGGGAGCCGTCGAGAGGCACGAGAATTTTTCTAAAGTCACTGCGGCGGCAACGCCAGTCTTCAATGGGTCGCACAAGGAGGAGAGGCGGCGTTGTTTTAAAAATGACATTATAGGTCACCACGGAAGAAAGCATTCTTTCCGTGGGGGTCTTTCCAAAAGTGGTCATCACCAGAAGGTCAAAGGGGAATTTATTGCTCAGACGAACAATCTCTTCAGCCGGATCCCCTTTGGCGATATGATATGTTGCTTCTTCTCCATCATAGGAAATCTGCCTGGCGACATCCTGAAGGTACAATCCTGCTTCAGAAACATCCATTCCTGTATGCCCATCGCCGACAACGTATAGAAGCGTAATCGAGGCGCCATATTTTCTGGACAACTTTACGGCTGCCGGAAGGCTGGATTCGGCATTATCCGTTCCATCCAGGGGAACCAGGATTTTTTTCAGATTATAAACGGTCCCGGGGATCATTCTTCTCATGGGAGTGAACGGCGTGGACTCCAGGGTAACCTTGAGTCGATCCTGCAGCCGGCTCGGCACACCCAGCTTGTTTCGGAAATGCCTGAAGATGATAAAAAAGGCAGGAACCAGGAGAAAGTACATCCACGCACCTTCAAGAAATCTTTCTTCAAAAATAATCAGAGTTGCGAGAGTCGAGAGAATGGATGCAAAAAGAGTCAGCAAAAAGGCAAGCCCGTCATTGAAGACGAATCCCGACTTAAAATTTCTAATCAGTCTTTTCGTGGTAGCCCACCCTGTCATACTGAGAAGAACAAATACACCGGCGGCATAAAGAGCCAGGTAGGTTTCTTCCCTTGTTCCAAATATAAGAAAGCAGCATATAACGATAATTACCTGGAACCAGACCGGAAGTGAGGGGACATCAAAACGGTTTCTTAACCCCCAGTAGCCGGGTATATAATGGCGATACTTGAGGCCCAGTGAAAGGTTTTGAATCCCCTGGGCGCTGGCAGCAGCAGCGGAAAGCAATACGGCGATTCCGATTAAACTACCCAGGTATGCAAGAGGGACGGGCAGAATACGATCCATGGTTTGAGTAAAAACCGAAACCTCCGGATTTGCCGGATCCGACAGTGCCAGGATAGCAGGTCCGACAATGACCATGGTCAAAACAGTGGTCCCCATGATAATAACCAGACTCCCAAAAGCTTTTTTACTTTTTTCTCGCGCCGTTCCCTCATAGGCAGCAACCAGATTTGCAAAGATCTCAATTCCCGTCATGAGAGCCAAAATCCGGGCGTAGCCGCCAAGGGTAAAGTGGATGTATTCTCCGGAAAAGGCCTTCAGGTCTATTTGCGGCAGCTGGAGGCCTCGCTGATAAATAACAGATAGGATCATGCACCAGAGTAGGATCAATACAGCAGCCGTTGCAGGACCAAAGAACTTGGCGGAAATCCTGGGTCCCCGATTCACAAGGTACCCCACGATAAGGGTAAAAAGAACAGCCACAATACCCCTTAAATCCGTAAACAAAAACTTATTGTTGAGTACCGGAAATCGGTCTGCAATAAAAGTGACCAGAGCGGCAATACTCACGAGAAACGTCAGCGTGTATTCTATGACCGTTATAGAAGCGTTGATCTTTACCGCCCAACTTCCGAACTCGTCCTCGCTAAGACCACTGCCGCCGCTTCCATCTATCACCCAGATCATGACATAGCGATACATGGCCGAAACGGCAAAGACTGTGAAAACAGCAAGCCATACCGAGGTCCCGAACGTGACGGAAGCCACGCCTGCGGCCACAATAAGGCTAAGGAAAGGGCCAAACACATAGAGGGGAGAAGTAGCGGGATCCCCCCCGCCCGCAAGTGCTCCCTGAAGTGAATTCCTTAATTTATATGAGATTGATGCGCTCATACTTTCTCTTTCCATTCACAGTTGTAAAGATCGTAATTACTAATTCAAATTTCGCTGACTGTGCCAGCATAATGCTTATTCCTGATATCCTGCAATATGCCAACTCACTTTGGCGATTATAAGCAAATTCCGGTCATTGTATGCCCAAAATCCCGACGTAAACCGAATCGTCGCATAGCTACACTTTTTCAGCCAGTTTACTTTCGGACATAGGTAATCCGGCCCACCTCAGCATACCTGGTGTTCATCGCGTCGCCGCTTTGTCAAACGCTGGCTGTTGGGTTTCTCATCATGGTTGCTTGCGACAAAACCAAACTGGAAAATCGCTGGGCAGACCCAGAGGCGACCAGTGAATCCTCCACCCGTGGAGCGGGCAGCCTTAGGATGACCGCCTGAGGGGGCGTTGGTGTTAGGGAGGTACCTTAGAACGATTTATCCCAGATTCGATTCGTATCTGATCGGCTTTATTCGGAAAAGGCAGCAAGTCCTTCTAATGCTTTTGTATACTTCGATTCTGTTATTTCCTATATAAATATCAGACTTTATAAGTCACTGTATTTGATGGATAATGCTACCGCGTTAAAAGATTCAAAATTCGAGATTCAGAGTAAAAGCAGGTCGGTGGAAACGCATGAAGCCTTTTTCCTCGCGCGGCAAGAGTGTGAATTTATGCCGGTGAGGGATTGGAAAGAGACAGAACCATGGAAGAACAGAAGGTTGTCGGCTATTCCTGGGTAGTGTTCGGCGTTGTTCTCTTCACACATAGCATTGCATTGGGATTCGGTATGAACTGTATCCCGCCCTTTTTAACCACCATCGCCGAGGAATTGAATCTGAATTTCACTCAGGTGGGTCTGGCGTGGGGAATGATCGGTTTGGGGGCTCTTATTTTTTCGGTAATCGGGGGCTTGATCAGTGATCGCATCGGTGTGCGCCGGACCGGTTTTTTAGGGCTGCTGCTTTTGGCCCTGGGCGGCGCCATGCGAGGGATTGCGGATGCCTACCTGACTTTACTTGTGGCCATGTTTCTGTTCGGTGTGGCGATGGGCCTTGCTCGGCCGAATTTACCTCGCGCCCTAAGCCAGTGGTTTCCGCCCAATCGGCGCGGCATGGTCAACGGGATCGCCGTTGCGGGAGGCGCATTTGGCTCAGCTCTTGCCATGGCTATCAGCGCCAGTGTACTCGGCCCCTGGTTGGGCGGGTGGAGGAATATCGTACTTATTCTGGGGGCCGTAACTTCACTGCTGGCAATTCTATGGCTTCTTCTGGTGAGAGAAAGGATCCTCGGCGAACCATCGGCCCCGGATTTTTCATCCGTCATGAAAGGATTCGGTATTGTCTTGCGTTCCAAGTCGGTCTGGGTCATGAGCATAATCAGCCTGCTTCTTTTTGGTCATAGCAGGGCATGGTCCAGCCACATGCCCGGTTTTTTTGAACTTAAATATGGCATGACCAATGCAGCGGGTGCACAACTTGTCTCCATCACCCTGTTCGCCGCCATCTTCGCAGCCATCATTGGACCGACGATTTCCGACCGCATCGGTTTGCGCAAGCCGGCTCTTTTAATTGCCTGCATCATTGGGGGGAGTGCCAATTTGATTCAGGGAAGCTTTCTCGGCTGGATTCTATTTACCATTCTGATCATTATGCCGTTTGGACAAGGCACAATCAGCCCCCTGATGTATACGATACCCTTTGAGCTCAAGCAATTGCATCACACCATGGCGGGGACCGCCATCGGTATGATATTCACCTTTCAAAACATTGGGGCCTTTATCTACCCAATCCTGTCCGGAAAGCTCATTGACCTCTTTGCTCCGAATTACTATCCATTTTTTACCGCACAAATGCTGGCCTTTGCCGTCAGTTTTTTGCTGATCTGGTGGATGCTTCCCGAAACGGGACCGAAAGCCTCCAAACCTGCGGATGTAGAGCAGGGAGTCACGGGTTAAGCCGCATATCTCTTAGAGGTTCAGTCTACATATAGACGCCGTATTCCTTTGCAGCTTCCATAAGGGCGCGCAGGTTTTCCCCTTTCGCTTCCGTGACGGCAGCTCCGCCCGCCAGAATGTACCCTCCACCGGGGGCACATGTTTCAATCAGCCTGCTGCAGTACTCCTTTACATCTTTGGCCGTTCCCGTAATCATCACCGACGCGGGTACATTACCGGAGATGCAGCAGGTGTTGCCGACTATCTTTTTGGCGTTTGCCATATCCGTCTGGTCAAAGTGCCAGGTTATCCAGCCTTTCGGGAAATCATGGATATATTCCAGCCGCTGGTTGTAGCGGCCTTCTGCAACCATACGCATCGAGATTCCCTCTTCGATCAGCGCATCAGCTACTTTCTTGAGAGAAGGCCAGTAGAACCTTTCAAACTGCTTCCTCGACATGAACGTGTCATCCCCTTTATGCAGCGGGAAGGTCACTGTAAAGCCGCCGGTAGCGTTAAGGGTTGCTATGATCCTTTTTATGGTAAAACTTGTTACCTTGTCGATCGCTTCCAAAAGTTTTTCCGGGCATCGGTACATGTCCAGAATGACACCTTTGGTTCCCCTCAGGAAATCGGCGATCACATCGAAAGGAGCGATGGCAAGTGTTCCAGATGGGGATGGGAACCCGGCTTCCCTCGAAGCCTTATCTACCGCGATAACATGCTTACGCCATTTTTCTAGCTCTTCGCCGGCATTGATCAGCGACTGGAAAGCAACTCTCACATTCGGATCGGCGAACGGGTAAGCAATTGATAAAAATAGGAACATCAGAGTATTCAAGGGAGGAAAGTCGTTAAGAGGCTTTAGAGTCCCGACGGTGCGTGGGATCAAAAAACGGAATGAAAAATCAGATAAATCTTCTATTAAAGCATCATACTCGCCTGCATCCATGATGGCTTCTTCGACGAACTGATAGGAGTTCACATCATCGCCCAGTCCGTGGCCCGGCCATTTGAGAACTTTATAGTCGATGATTTTCATGGCGGGGGCGGGGTGTACCTCGCCGGGTGCCCTAAAGATGTCCATGTCATCGTAGAAATCTTCCATGAATTTAAGCCAGGCTTGTTCCATCGCCTTGTAGTCGTTCATCACCCTTTTCATTGTGTAACCGGCGTAGTAGGCTGGGAAATTGGACGCAGGCAGTTGCACAGGCACACGATCGGGTATTTCGCACATCATCGCTTTCTTATGGCGTGTAACTCGCTCCTTGTAGAATTTCGCCGCCTTGGCATCCCGGAATTTGATACCTGTTCCCTCGAGCCAATTCTTCATCCTCTGTTCCCGTTTCTGATCGCGGGTTAATTGGGACCAATCTTTTTGCATATTTTCCGCTCCTGTTATCGATTAATAATCGGGCTCTTCGAGATTTGCAATTCTTGAAACGAAGTTAACGACAAAGCCTTAAAGATTCAAGTTGCTCTTCTTTATAAAGAGAAATCCTGTCTCGCCTCCGCTCTCTGGACCTGAAAAATTAGGTCATGACAAAATCGATTCTCCACATATTCACCGTATACTTCCATTTGAAGATTCGCCTGATTTAGCACCTAGAATATAGCTCTGACATAATCAATATCCCTTATAATAGTCACAGCTTTTTAAAGATTTTCCAGACAGCATGTAAGTCAAGTTTTCCGCGATGCATGTCCTTGATCGGGAAGACTGAGAGCCACTATATCATGTCGTCTCTAATTATTCGCAAGAGTACGCAAGAGGTTTATCGAACGAAGGGTTAGGAATCTATAAAGAGAAAAGAGATTTTTTCAATGACACGGGTTGGGATCTTGTCAGCTTTTATTGTTCTTAAATAAGTTTTGATATCATACCGGCAAGGAATTTTCTTCAGTATCTTAATTTAAAGGAAAAAGGGGTAGGTCATGTGGCAAACAGATGAAGTAGTAGGATGGAAGTATGACAAAAAAGGGACAAACGGTATGTTTCGACGAGAGTTTTTGAAACTCACGGGCACAAACATAGTAGCCGGTATGACCCTTGGCGTGGGAGGCATCATTCGAACGGCAAATGCAGAAGGATTTGCAGAATATTTGAAGTACGACGCTCTGGAGCTTGCCGATCTAGTTCGCCGCAAGGAAATCGAGGCTGGGGAATTGCTTGAGGCTGCCATCACTCGTATCGATGCTATAAACCCAAAGCTTAATGCTGTTGTAACGAAGATGTACGACGAAGCCAAAAAGACTATTGCTAAAGGTGTGCCAAACGGTCCTTTTATGGGTGTACCTTTTCTCCTTAAAGATCTGGGCGCGTCGTATGCTGGAGTAAGACTCACCAATGGGTGTAAGTTATTTGCTAATAATGTGCCAAAATATGACAACGAACTCGTCAAACGATACAAAAGAGCCGGATTAGTTATCGCCGGTCGAACCAACACACCCGAGTTTGGTCTCAATGTTACAACTGAATCCGTATTTCTTGGCCCAGCGCGTAATCCGTGGAATACGGAGCGATCAACGGGAGGATCAAGCGGGGGAACTGCTGCTGCAATAGCCGCCAGAATGGTACCAATTGCTCATGGCAGCGATGGGGGCGGTTCGATCCGCATTCCTAGCTCCAGTTGTGGCGTGTTTGGAATGAAACCTTCCCGCGGGCGTATGCCAACCGGGCCAGATGCTGGAGAGATTTGGGAAGGCCTTGGCACAAATCATGCACTCTCCATCTCTGTACGTGACAATGCAGCGATGCTGGATGCAACATCGACTCCGGAAGTAGGAGCTCCTTATGGCATTCCCACACCGGTTAGACCCTTCTTAAAGGAAGTAGGCACCAATCCCGGAATGCTTAGGATAGCGTTTTTTACAAAGGGAGCCGCAGAGGTAACCCATCCAGATTGTATCACTGCAGTGAAGGATGCGGCCAGACTTTGTGAAAGTCTTGGACACACAGTTGAAGAAGCGGCCCCTAAGCTTGAATATGAACCACTTATTAAAGCATTCTCATTAATTGTTCAAGCTCATATGGCTGCGACGCTTGATGTGATTGGGCAACTCATCGGCAAAAAGGTAGCGGCTGATATGTTTGAACCCTGGACTTGGGATTGCGCTGAAGGGGGATGGAGAGCCTCAGCAGCTCAATTTGCTGCAACAAAGAGTTTGATAAACAATGCCACCCGTACAGTGGCGGATTTCCTGACTACATATGATGTGATCTTAACACCAACCCTTGGAGCACCGCCTCCAAAGCTCGGCTATTTCGATACGGTGAACACGCCATTTGAAGAATTATTAAAACGCCAATTCGATCACATTCCTTTCACTTGGCTGCATAATGTTACCGGTTTGCCAGCCATGTCGGTCCCGCTTTTTTGGAATGCTGAAGGATTGCCGATAGGAGTCCAGTTCGCAGGACGTTACGCTGATGAAGCTACACTTTACCGCTTGGCCGGACAGCTTGAAGAGGCACGCCCTTGGAAGGGGAAAATTCCTCCAATAGCACTTTAATCAACTATGTGGTGTGTTACAGTTCCTGCTGCTGAGCCGACATCGTATTTACCATAGTAAGCTATGGTAACCGTTGAGCTGAAGTAGCTACTGCCACCCTCCGTTGCGCTTTTCAAACGGCAGGATTCTCATGAACGCCTCCACCGCGTGGATTTTGCCGTCGTAGACCTTGAACGTCTCCCACACCGTGAGTTGGTCGCCGCCGCGCTCGCGCACGCCCCAAGCCATGCGCAGCCAGACGATTCCCATGCGCTCATCGACGGCGACTACGCGAGTTTGCACGTCACCGAGACGATTGAAGATTGCGAGCGATTGCGTCGAGATGTTCTGGCAGCCGGCGGCAAACTTGCAATCGGGACCCGCCATCACCTGACCGTTTTCGTAGCGATAAGCATTCGCAGCAAAGGGCGCGTTCACGTCGGCGAAAGTCTTCGCTGCGTTGAGCCCCTCCGGATAGTGCAGCGCCGCTTTGACGGCCTCGTCGCGAGTCGAAAGCTGTTCCGGGCGCGGCGCGTAGTTCATCACTTCGCTCGGCGCGCTCAGGCCATCAATGTTGAAGATAAGCCCTTCTGCGCTGCTGCGCGTGGCCACGAGCTCGATCTCTGTCAGCTTGTCCGCAACGACCTTCAGCCGCACCACCAGCAGCACGGGCGCTCCGCTCTCCTCCACCACGACATGGGCGCCAGCCACGCCGCCGCGTTCGTCGATGATGTCCTGGCGAAAGCCGCGCAGGCGCGTCACCGTGTTGACTAGGGCGACTCTCGCTAGCGGCTTCTCAACGGCGTCTTCGGTCACCCGCAGCGTGTCGGCGACGGGAAGTTTGCTCACGTCGTGCTTCAGGAAGGCATACAGCAGCTGTGTAACCTTGCCGCGCAGACATTCGCGGTCGCAGGTCGTGGCGGGTTCTTGCGCGTTCACGGTGACGGCCCACACGCAAACTACCAGCAGCAATCCAAGGATCGTTTTGTTCTTCATCGTCTTCCCTTCAATTGAGTTATCGATGTAAGCGCCGGTTGCGGGTTCAGTCTACGCCGCTTCGGCGCAAGTGTCCATGCACACTTTACCAAGCTATTTTCCGGATGACCATTATCATATCATAGGTTTTCGGCGAAGAAGGTAGATCGGCAGGCGAGTTAAGGGATAGGCTTCCTAAGCGGCCACTGGTCCAAATGCGAATTCGGACTGTACTCCGAAGAAATGAAAAGCTCGTCATGTCCCCATGAAACGCGTTCTGGGAAAATATGAATCTCAATGGACGATTAACCATCCATTCGAAAAATACGGATGACTGAACAACTGGCAAACCGCAGCCCGTAACATCGGACTGCAGTTTGCTGTTTCATCTGTATAATTTTTACTCTGCTCTTTTAGCAATAATCTCATCTGCAGCGGCTCCACCTCCGGCGTCAGCTCCACCGCCAGGGCCTCCGGGGGCGCCGCCCATCATGCCGCCTTCGATTTCACGCGTAAACCGGATCTCATCGCCGGAAATCTTACCCTTCCATACGACTTTCATTTCGTTTTCGCCGAATGTACGCAGAACATGGAAAGAAATGTCATTCTCCTGAATCTTACCATCTTTGATTTCTATTGCTCCAGGCATCACTGAATTGTCTAGTGTTCCTGTCAGTGTGGTTCCATCCACCTTGAAAATCAATGTGATTTCGGAAGTTCCTTGACCGCTAGGGGCTTGAGCGATCCACTTTCCGGCAACGTCGGCGGCCCATACCGACACAACAAGCACCATCAGGATTACAGCCACGATCAGTAACATTCTATTTCTCATGAATTCTTACCTCCCTTTGCTAAACTCCATTTATTTAATTGAATTTATGTTAAATGCCACCTCTGAAACGTGAGCATATTCATCGATTATAATTGAGTATGAAACTATATCTAAGTATTTCTTTTTAGCGGACAAGCGGAAAGACACACTGGCAAAGCCAGGGCTTTAGTAAATAGTGCCATGGAGTGAAAATCAAAGGTCATGAAGCAGTAAAATTTGGACTGCGATTCCTAGTTCCCGGTTGACAGCCTAAGCTTCCATCAGAGAATCACGACAAACCAGTAGAGGAAAATTATTTCGATTAGAAATCCTTCTGATTGCCCGGAAAGCTGATTGTAGATATGTTTGCGCAATTATCCCGTCAAATCCTTCCCGAAGCGTAGTAAAATCAAGCCGACAAATTCAACGAAAATGACATAATACCTTTTATCGGAAACCTAAGGGTATGTTTCTATACTGATGTTGATCTTATAAAAGGCCGTTTATTTTGCCTACACGCCAAACGCTTAATGTTGACGGGGGAGCAGTCTTTAACTAAAACCTAGATTCTGCAAGTTCAAATGTCTGGCTATTGTCTGAACGGATTGAGAGTGGTTAAGCTTCACCGGGAAGGTGAAGCGAACGACCGCCCTCGGAGGCGGACAGGAAGTCCGCCGAGAATGAGTTCAGACAATTGCCGGATGTTTGAACTTGCATTTTTTAACTAAAAACAACGAGCCAAAGCAGGAGAGGAAATGTCCG
>WOR8_10003721_pt1 | contig 14855 bp, 16 predicted proteins | sample DeeMarSeWOR38_10_FD_19890 | JGI IMG/M metagenome (IMG submission 19890) | reverse complement strand
TCGTGGGTTGGAGGCGGCGTACGAAGTGCCAATCGCAAGACGGCAGCCAGCACGATTGGCGCGCCGTCCGAGGGCGGCTTGCGCGGCCTGACCCCGTCAGTCTTACGAGGCCGCATCTGCAGGCCGCCCGTCCGACGGACGCCCGCGTCGTGTTTTTCCGCGACCCGGTGCACCTCGAAGCCAGCGCCAGCGTCAGCGTTCAGCGTCCTCTAAACACTGGCTTGCGTTTCTCTAGAAACGCACGGACTCCTTCTTTGAAGTCCTCGCTCTGGTAGCAGCGTTCGATCGACCCCTTGATTCGATCGTCGTCGCGCTCGGTTTCCAGCTTGGCAAGCTCCTGAAGCGTGATCTTGGCGCTTCGAATGGTCAGTGGGGCGTTGTCGGCCATCGTATGCGCGAGTTGGTCCACGGCGTCGTCCGCAATGTCCTTCGCGAAGACTTCGTTCACCAGCCCGATGCGCCGCGCTTCCTCGGCGGAAACCCTGCGTGCGGTGAAGAGCAAGTCGGTAGTCTCGGAGAACCCGACGGTTCGAATCAGGGCCCGGATGCCGGCGGTGTGATAGCCGAGGCCGAGGCGCGCCGGGGGAACCGCAAAGCGCGCGTCGTCCGCCGCGTACCGGAGGTCGGCAGTGAGCGCGATCGCGGCGCCGCCACCGATGCAGTACCCATGAATCAGGGCGAGGAGAGGCTTTTCGAGGCTCTGAAGAGCGGTGAAGGCGCGTGCCGTCATTTGGTCGTACGCGCGTCCCGCGCTCCCAGTTCGCGTCTGTTCGAATTCGGAGATGTCTGCACCCGACACGAACGCTTCCGAGCCTGCGCCGCGCATGATGACGACTCGGATGCTCGGATCCTCTTGCGCCTCGCGAACGGCTGTCGGGATGGCACGCCACATCTGCACGGTGATGGCGTTACGCCGCTCTTGGTGGTCGAATACCATGCGGGCGATCGGTCCATCGCGCTCGATTCTGACTTCACCACTCATGGGTCGGGACCCTAGCAGCAAATGAGACGCTAGAGCATGCGGTTGATGACGGCTTTGCGGCGGATTTCGTCGAGGAAGATCGACTCTTGTCGGGTCATCGCTGCGTCGAGCATCTCCCTGTAGAGCTCTTGCTTCATTTCGTCGTACGTCGGGAAGTCCGAGCCGACTTGGCGGTCCTGGACGAAAAAGATGTGGAAACCGGTATTGCCCCGGATCGGTTGGCTGATCTCTCCGGCGCGCAGTTTCGCGAGGGACTCTTCGAGTTGTCCCGGAAGGTCGCCCGGTGAAATCCAGCCGAGCTCCCCGCCGCCGAGCTCCTCGGCCTCGGCCGCAAAGTTCTCGGGGGTAAGTCCCTCGCGGATCTCGTCGGCCTTCGCGCGAAGTGCAGCGACCTCTGTGGCCGACGCTGCTTCGTCGACCGGGACGAGGACGTGAGAGACTCGATAACGGACCTCGCTACCGCTCTCGCGCGCACGCTCCTCGTAGCGGGCGTGCACTTCTTCCTCCGTGATGTTGACACGGGAACGAACGCGCTCGTTCATCACCTTCAGTCGAAGCAATTGCTTCTTGAGGTCTTCGCGGTACTGGGCTTCGGAGAAGCCCTGCGCGTCCAAGGCCTGTTCGAACTGTTCCTCGCTCAGGTTGTTCTGCATTCGAAGATTTTCGATCGCCAAGTCGACGTCGGCGTCGGTGACGCGAATACCGCTCTGCGAAGCGATCTGACGGATGAGCTTCTCGTCGATGAGCAGCGTCAAGAGCTCTTCGTAGAGCTCCTTGAGACGCGCCATGCGCTCGGTCTCGGTCGGTGCCTCTGCGACCTGAGGCAAGAACGGAGCAGCACGGGCCCGTAGGTCACTCAGGAAGATCGCGTCGTTGTTGACCGTGCCGACCACTCGCTCCACGACGTCGGCGCCTGCGAGGCTTGGCAAGAGCGACGAGAGAATTGCGAGCGCGGCAAGACGGGGGATCATTTCGCTGCCGGTTGGTCGGAGAGGTCAACCCTCACCTGCGCGAGCGCATCGTAGTCGACCTCGACCTTCACCTCTTTGCGAAGGCGCTCCGTCAATGCCTCCATCGCGGCCTCTTTACGCTCGCGCGACAGCTTGTGCCGAATCGCGCGCTTGGCTTGCTCGTAGGTGCGTTTGAGCTCCGCTCGCTTCCCGGTGAGCATCACGATGTGATAGCCGCCGTCCCCCGGGATCAGGTCGGGATAGACGGTTCCGACTTGGTCGACGGAGAACGCAGCGCGGCGTACCGCTTGCGACGGTTTCTCAGCGTCGACGGTGAAGAATCGGAGGTCCCCCCCGTCGGCCTTGGTGGCGTCGTCCTCCGACTCTTCTCTTGCGAGCTTCGTGAAGGCGGCACGGTCGCTGCCCTTGGCTTTCTCCAGGACTTTTGCTGCTTTCGCGCGGTTCTTGATGAAGATGTGACTAGCGCGAACCTGCGCGGGACGGTCGAACTCGGTGGGGTTCGCGTCGTAGGCGGCCTGGACCTCTTCGTCGGTGACCTCTCTGCCCTCGAGTGGCGCGTCGACTTCCTGCTTGATGAGCTCCTGAATCATGACGTTGCGGCGCGCGCTGACGACTTCGGGGTCGTCTGCATATCCGCGTCGCTTCGCCTCGTACACGAGCAGCTCGTAGCGCACGAGATTGTCGAGAAGCTCCTTGCGACGCTCCGGGCTCTCGAAACGAGCTTGCAGGTAGGGGGACTGCGAAGCGAGCCGGTCGGCAAGCTCGCCGACGGTAATCGTCCGGTCTCCTACCTTGACAAGCACTGCGTTTGCCTGCTCTTCGGAGAGCGCGTGCTTGGGTTGCTTAGCCTCAGGAGCCGCTTCGTCAGGCTGCTTGGAGCAGGCGAGCAAGCCGAGGGCGATTGCAATGATAGCGGTGCATTTCCAAGCCATCCGTCAGCCGGTTAGCATATAGCCGGTGTGTGGCAATGACGCCAAAACTCAGTCCTGCTGGCGTCCTGCCAGGACCTCGCGCACCTTGTCGGCGAGGTCGTCCAGCTCGAAGGGCTTGTCGAGGAATCCGTCGGCGCCGTAGAGGGGCGACGTCATTTCATTGAGCCGCTCGCCGATGCCGGTGAGCATGATGACGCCCGTGGCGCCAAGCGACTCGTCTTCGCGGATCGCGCGACAGACCTCCCAGCCGCTCATTCCCGGCATCATCACGTCGAGTACGACGAGATGGGGCTTCTCACGTCTCGCGAGCCTGAGCGCTTCCTCGCCGTCCGAGGCCTCGACGACCTCCGCAGGCAGCGCGCTCAAGCGGCGCGCGACAAGCGCGAGGATTTCCAAGTCATCGTCGGCGACCAGGATCTTGGTCGGGGAATCGGTCGTCATCGTTTCGTCGCTCCGAAAATCTACAGCTCGGGCCGCATCCTCGTTCCGTTGGCTTGCGTTGTCAATGGAGCCGTTCGTCCAGATCGACGAGACCGACCGCGCCACCAGGCACCCAGCCCTCGAGCCCACTAACCGTCCGCAATTTCAGGAAATCACGATCGGCGCCGATGACTTCTACGCGATCACCGCCGCGCGCTTCGCCGCGCACCCTGGCGTGTTCATCGGGGCCGTCGCGCAGGGCGACGCGATCATCGAGCGCCACGGCTCGAGGCCCGTCCCTGAGCATCCCTTCCTTGACGCCCATCCCGAGCGCGGCGAATACGAGAAGGGCGCCAGCGAGAACAGTTGCGGAGACGAGTCCGCCACTCCTTCGTTGGGAGCCCCAGGCCCATGCGAGGCAGCCGAAGAAACCGAGATTTGCGACGAGAAGCAAGTACGCGAGCACGTCCTCGGTAAAGCTCCCGTACAGCGCATCACCGATCGAGCTTCTGCGCTGAATCATGGCTTCCCCCTCGGCCTCCGCTCGGCGCTCCTCGAGGAGCCTCTCGGCGTTTCGCAGGTTTGCCTGCGTCTCGTCGTCGTTGGGTCGAAGGTCTAGCGCGCGCTCGTAGTTGAGAATCGCACTGGAATACTCGCCCGCCTGTGCGAATGCGGTCCCCAGGTTGAAGAAGACGTCTGGATCGCGGACGCCCGCATCGACTAACCGCCGATAATCTGACACCGCGCTCGTGTAGTCCCCGCGGGCGGCGGCTAAGTTCGCGTTCTCGAAGATATCGGCGAGCGATGAGCTCTCGATGGTTTGGGCGGTGGCTCCGAGCGAGACGGCAAGCACTGCCAACATCAGGCCGTAGCGGCTCCTCATGCGCGCCCCTTCGTGCGTTGGACTCGCTCGACGATCGCCGCAGTTCGTTGAAGGCAACGCTCCATCTCGCCCTTGTCGACGCCCGATGCTGCGAATCGTGCGAAGTCAGCTCCTTCGAGCTCGTTGACGACGCGATCGATCAAGTCCTGGTCGAATCCGGCATCAGCGAGGTGCGTTCGGAGCGCGGCGTGGGGAAGCCCCCCGACCGCCTCGCCCAGGCTCACATCCAGCGCGTGCGTGATCGACGAGACGATTCGATCGTAGAAGGACCTCGGGTCATCGCTCTCCAAAGCCCGCCGAGCGCTTCGCAGGAGCTTGCGCTGAATCGCGCCGGCTGTCGTGCTTCGCCGTTCGCGCTGTCGCGCCAGGCCGACTGCGAGCACAACCAGCCCAAAAGCCACCGGTGGAAACGCCAGTAACCAGCCGAACCAGGGGCGGTTTCGGACGGGAACCTCCGCGCGGCGCAGCGCACTGTACATGCTAAACGGCCCGAAGGCTGCACCCTGCGGCTTTGGCGGGGAGGTCGCAGGCTGGATCGTCGGTTGCGATGAGCGGGCCGACCCACGCGCGGCAAAGCCGATGGACGCCGTCGTTGCCGAACCGTATTGCTTCGACTCCGGATCGAAATAGTGGATCGTGATCTCGGGGACCTCGTGCTCCCCGGGGGTTTCGGCAATCAGGATCCATTCCCATGACCGGGTTCCTGATAGCTTGCCGCCAGAGAGTTGCTGTTGGTCGCGGATCACCGGTTGCAGCGCGCGCACACCGATCATCGGGGGAAGGTCGATGCGGAGATCCTGGACGTTGCCCACGCCCGTCGCGTCGATCCGGAGCGTCACTGCGTCGCCCGTGTCTACCTGAGATCGGTCGAGCGAGGCCCGCATCTCGTACCTGCCGACCACCGCATTGGTCGGCACCGGCGACGGCAGAGGCTTCACGAGCACGTTCACGGGGACACCTTCCCGCTCGACGCGTTGAGGCGCGTCGAAGAAGCTCATTCCGCCGACATCGAAGCTCACACTCGGCGCACCGATCTTGAGCTCTCCCGCGCGCTGTGGGAACGCGACCGAGCGATGCAGTGCGTAGACTTGATATCGCGCGCTACCCACCAGCGCTGTCTGAGCCTGCAGGCTCGTGATCGGGTCGTCGTACACCCAGAAGCCGTCCATCTCAGGCTTTCCGGGAACGACCGACTGTGGTCCGAGCCGGAGCCGCGTGTAGAGGTAGACGGTTACGTAGATCTGCTGGCCGACGTATGCCTCCGTAGGCTCTACGACCGTCCGTAGGAATGCGCGTTCGTCATAGCGCGCCCCAGAGAGCTCCGCCGTGCTCGTCTCGTCGGGTGGCCCTGTCGTCGGCTCCGACGGAGTGCTCGGCCCCATGTTCGGGCGCACGACCAGGGTCAGAGGCCGGCTTTCGTACGTCTCGCCATCGACCTTGGCGATGGCGGGCGAAAATGCGTACTCCCCGGGGGCGGTCGCTCTCAACACGTAGACGTGCGCGAGGCTCGACTCGACCTGGACGCCTGAGCCAAACCCGAAGCTGAGTTGCACCGGACGCACGGTCTGCTGCGAGACGATCTCGAGCTCCGGATACCTCGTGAGATCTGCGAGCCTCAATTGCTCGATGCTTCCACCCTTGACGCGAACTTGGACCTCGAGGCGCATCATCTCTCCAACCCGCACCTCCGTCGGCGATGCGTCGAGCGTCACGACGACGTCGGGCTGAGCGAGCCCTCCGGTCGGCCACGCGAAGAAGGCTGCCACCAGCGAGAGCGCGATGACCGCGCGCATCACCAGTCTTTCTCCGGCGGACGCCGACCTGCACTCCGTTGCCGGGCACGCTGTAGAGGCAGGCTCTCTTCATTTTGCTCGAGCGCATCGAGAAATCGCTCGACCTCCGATTGTTGCATCGGGGCTTCGGACTCGTTCTGCTCCTGCTCCTGGCCCTGACCCTGGTTCTGTCCCTGCTCTTGCTCTTGCTCTTGCTCCTGCTCTTGCTCCTGGTCCTGTTCCTGGTCCTGGTCCTGGTCCTGCTCCTGCTCCTGCTCCTGGTCCTGCTCCTGCTCTTGCTCCTGTTCCTGGTCCTTCTCTTGATTCTGCTGTTGTCGTTCCTGCTTCTGTTCCTCTTCGCGAATCCGCTGGATCGCGTACTCGAGGTTCCACGCTGCGTTTCGGTCGCCGGGGCGCGCGCGGAGCGCTCGCTTGAAGGCTTCTGCAGCCTCTCGAAAATGGGCGGAGGCCTGCTCGAAGTCCTCTTGCTGCGAGGCGCCATCCCCGTCTCGCGCATGTGCGATGCCGAGGTCGTAGTAGGCGTCCGCGCGGACCTCGGCCGGTGCTGAGGGATCCGCAGCTGCGGTGAGCGCCTCCTTGGCAGGCTCGCTGAGCCCCTGCGACAACAGAGCCAAGCCGCGGTTTAGCTGAACCGCCCGCGCCTCGGGGAGCTCACGGGCCGCCTCGTCGTAGGCCTCGAGTGCCTCGGCGTACTGCTCCCCGGCCATCAGCTCGTTGCCCTTCTTGACGTTCGGGTTCTCGACGCGAAAGGGGCTCCACGCCAGGGCGGTGGCCGGGGCGCATAGCGCCACGCAACAGCAGAACAGAAACACGGCCCTCATGCTTCCCTCCGTCGGCGGCGAACGATCCACGCTTCGGGCAGCAAGGCCTCGAGGACGATCAGCAGGAACGCTGGCAACAAGGCGAGCGCGAAGCGGTTCTCGTGCACCGTGACCCGGCGCGCCTTCTGCTCTGATGCTTGAAGCTTTGCGAGCTCTCTTCGGATCTGCGTAATCCCCACGGTGCCCTCCGCGGCTCTCACGTATTCGCCTCCAGTGATCGACGCGATCTCCTTCAGCGTCTGTTCGTTCTCGGCGCTCAGTGAAGTCATGACGACTCGACCGTCGGAATCCTTCATGTGACCCGTGAGGGTGCCGTCCGCAGTGTAGCTTGGAATCGGTTCGCCGCTCCCGGAGCCGATCCCGACCGCATACACCTGGATCCCAGCCGCGCTCAGCTCCCGCGCCGCGGCAATCGGGTCGCCTTCGTGGTCTTCTCCATCGGTGAGCAGGATGACTACACGTGAGCGGGTCGCCGGCGACGCTTCCTCTCCACGGCGCTCATTGGAGCTTTCGATCAACCTCATGGATGCGATCAGCGCTTTGCCGATTGCCGTGCCACCGACCGGCATGTCCATGGGTCCGAGGTCTCGCAAAAACAGACGGACCGCCGAGTAATCGACGGTCATCGGAAACGCCATCGCGTCGCCCGCAAACGCGACGAGCCCCACGCGGTCGCCATCGAGCTCGCTCAACAGTCGTGCGAGCTCGGCTTTTGCACGCTTGATGCGGCTCGGATGCACGTCCTGCGCCAGCATACTCTTCGAGAAGTCGAGTGCGATCACCACGTCGATGCCGCGCTTGTGCAACACGCGGGTGCGACTCCCGTATTGAGGCCCCGCGAACGCGATCATCAGAAGGGCGATTCCCGCGAGCAAGAGCGCCGCGCGGGTCGTCCGCAACAGGCGCCCGCGCCCCGCGATGAGCGATTCCACAGTCGCGCTTCGTCCGAACATCTCGGTTGCGCGCTTTCGACGTCCGGCATTCCACCAGAGCGCGGCAGCCGCCAGTGGGAGCAGCGTGAGGAGCCAGAGTGCGCGAGGATCAGCCCAGCTCACGGCCACCTCCGCAACCAAAGCAGCACCAAGAGCTCGAAGAACAGGAACAAGAGCGCCGGACCGACGAATGCAGGGAAAAGCTCCGTGTACATGCGCCCAGCGTCTTCGATGTCGGTCTTCTCGAGTGCGTCGAGGATGCTGTGAAAGCTCTGTTCGAGCGCGGCGCGGTCGCTCACGAGAAAGAACTCGCCACCGGTTTCCGCTGCCATCTGATCCAACAATTCTGGGTTCACGGGATAGTTGGCGGTTCCGAAGATCGCGCGGCCGAATAGTCCAGTGCCTTGTTGAACCGGGGCATCGTCACTCACGCCCATGAGGATCGGGTAGATCTTCACGCCCATCGTGCTGGCCAGCTCGGCCGCTTGGGAGGGGGAGACGTTGCCCGCGTTGGATTCACCGTCGGTCAGAAGAATGATGACCTTGCTCTTGGCTTGGGAGCGCTTCAGTCGGTTGAGGCTGACGCCGACGGCGTTTCCAATCGCCGTGCCCCGGCCGTCGATCTGGTCGAGCTTCAGGCCCCGGAGCGCCGTCCGCAACGCTTCTCGATCGGTAGTCAGTGGAAGCAGGGTGTAGGCGTCGCGTCCGAATACGACTGCGCCTATTCGGTCGTTCGGCCGGCGATCGATGAAGTCGCGGACGACAGCCTTCGTCGCGCGGAAGCGGGTGGGGCGAATATCTGCGGCCTCCATCGAGCCCGACATATCGAGTGTCAAAATGATCTCGATCCCGCTCACGTCGGCAGTGTCCCGAGCGTGGATGCTTTGCGGGCCGGCGAGGCCGACGACCAGCAGGGCTACGGCGACCGTTCGAAAGGCGCTCGGAAGCGAGCCCAGCCGGGCTCGCCAAGTGTTGCCGGGCATCGCAAGCATGGAGGCTTTGCTGAACTGTAGCCGCGGGCGAGATTGGCGCTGCAGCCAGGTCCGGCTCACCCATACCAGCGGCACAGCGAGCAAGAGTAGTGCAGCCCACGGGCGCTCGAAGCGGAGCTGTTCGTCGGAGATCAAGATCTGGTAGCGTGCGCCGAGATAACGCAGGCTGATCACGATGCCGATGAACGCTGCGACGACCAGCCACCCGAGCGCCCATGCACGGTGTTTCGCCGGCATCACGTGGCGCTCCTTCGGCTTGACTCTGGCTGGGTGCGGCGAACCAATGTGAATGCTTCTTCCAGCAATGCGCGCGATGCTTCATCGGCGAGCGAAGCCTTTGCGAATTTCACCAGGTCACACCGGCCCAGGAACCCGACCGCTTCCGCCGGCGCAATCGATAGAGACTTTGCCTCTGCCAAGCGCTCTCCGATTTCATCCGTCGTGCTCTCGAGCCCATGGAAACCGAACCGCTCGCCGAGATAGCCTCGAATGGCGTCGCTCACCCCGTCGACCCAAGGCTCTGTACGTCCTTCCGCGATCGCCGATTCGCGCTGCTCGGCGTAGGCTTGAAGCTCCGCGAGAGCAGTCTCCCAAGGCGGCGGGGGCGGCGGGGGTGCAGGCTCCGGCCGTTCACGCGCGTTCCACCAGCGCATGAAGAGCCAGCCCAGAAGCACCCCGAGGACCAAGACGGCTAGTGCACCGAGCGCGATGAGTAGTCGATAGTCGTCCTGTTCGACGCGGACCGGCTCGGTGGGAGGTTTGAGCTCCGGGTCTGGCTCATTGGCGAGCACCGAGTGAACCTCGACGGTCCTCGCTTCGGATTCGAGCGTCACGAGCTCCCCATCGGCGCTCGTGATACGAACGCGCACGGGTCCGAGCTCGTGTGCGCCCACCTCGAAGCAGAGCAATCGAAGCTCGAACGTGAACGTCTTGCTCGAACCGTCGGGTGCTGCCTGGACCTCGAGCTTCTTGCCGATGATCTCGAACGGCGCGAACGATTGTTCCGGCACCGCAGCTTCATCCGATGCATCGCCCGTCACAGTCAGAATCACGTCGAGCGGATCTCCGAGTGTCGTCTCGAGCGGCGACTCCAGTGAGACGGAACGTTCCTGGGCCGCCGTCCACGTCGGAAGCACGAGTCCCAGCGTGAGAATCGTTGCCGCGCGTTTCACCGGAATCCCGTCATCCTTCGTTGTCGGAGGCGGAAGAGCTCTGTCAGCGGTTTGACGAAGTCGCGGTCCGTGCTGATCGTGCAGTGGTCGAGCTGCAGCCGCCGAAAGAGGTGCTCTCGGCTCGCGCGTTGCCGCTGGGCTTCGCGTGCATAGCGGGCGCGCACGGCGAGATTGGAGGTGTCCACCTCGACGAGCTCGCCGCTCTCGAGGTCCTCCACGAGGGCAAGGCCGACGTCGGGAAGCTCGTCCTCGCGCGGATCGACGACTTGGATTGGGATCAGATCGTGCTTGGCCGAGACGACGCGGAGTGGCTTTTCGTACTGATCAGCGATGAAGTCGCTGATCAGGAAGGCGACCGTACGGCGCTTTCCGATGCCGCCCAGGAGGTCCAGCGCAACTCCGAGGTCCGTTCCGTCGCTTTGCGGATCGGCGTTCAGGATTTCGGTGACGACACGCATCACGTGCGAGCGCCCCTTTTTAGGGGGAACGAATCGCTCGATCTGGTCGGTGAAGAGGATGAGGCCGACGCGGTCGTTGTTCTTGATGGCACTGAAGGCGAGAAGCGCCGCAACCTCCGCGACGGTTTCGATCTTGGGCTTGTCGACGGAACCGAAGCGCTCGCTCGCCGACAGGTCGACGAGCAACATCACGGTCATCTCGCGCTCTTCGGTGAACACCTTCACGTACGTATCGTTCATCCGAGCGCTCACGTTCCAGTCGATGAAGCGCACGTCGTCGCCCGGCTGATACTGCCGCACCTCGCTGAAGGCCATGCCGCGCCCCTTGAAGACGGAGTGATAGCTTCCCACGAGTTGGTCGTTCGCGAGCCTCGAGGTGTAGATCTCGATCTTCTTGAGTTTCTTGACGAGCTCGCGCGAGATCACGATCGGCCCCGCTTATGGAACTTCGACGGTTTCGAAGATGCGGCGGACGATCTGGTCGCTCGTTATCTCTTCGGCCTCGGCCTCATACGAGCGAATGATGCGGTGGCGAAGCACATCGGGACCGATCGCTTTGATGTCTTCGGGTGTGACGTAGCCTCGGTGTCTCATGAACGCGTGCGCGCGCGATGCCACGTTGAGCGCGATTGAGGCACGCGGCGAGGCGCCGTGGGCGATCATATCGGTGAGGTCACCGAGCCCCACGCGCGCGGGATGGCGGGTCGCCGTCACGATCTGCACGATGTAGTCCTTGATCTTCGGGTCGATGTAGACGTGTCCAATCGTCTTTCGCGCCTCGAGCAGCTTCTTCGTCGTCGTGACCTGCTGCACGCCCATGCCCGAGCCCGCATCTCGTCCGAGAAGGAGGTGATCGGAGATCTGGTCCATGATCTTCCGCTCCTCGTCTTGGCTCGGATAGTCGACGCGAACGTGAAGCATGAAGCGATCGACCTGGGCTTCGGCGAGAGGATACGTACCCTCCTGCTCGATTGGGTTCTGAGTCGCCATGACCATGAACGGCTGGTCGAGCTTGTGGCTGGTATCCCCGATGGTGACCTGGAGCTCCTGCATCGCCTCCAGCAATGCGCTCTGCACCTTGGCCGGCGCCCGATTGATCTCGTCGGCTAGCACCAGATTCGCAAAGATGGGTCCCTTCTTCGCGCTGAACTCCCCGCTTTGCTGGTTGTAGATCACCGTGCCGATCACGTCCGCTGGGAGTAGATCGGGCGTGAACTGGACCCGCTGGAACTTCGCGGCGATGGTGTCGCAGATCGTGTTGACGGTCAGCGTCTTCGCGAGGCCGGGGACGCCCTCGAGAAGAATGTGTCCTCCCGTGAGAAGTCCGATGAGGATCCGGTCGATCATCACATCCTGGCCGACCACGACCTTGTGGACCTCGTGAAGAATCTGATCGATGAAAGCGCTCTCGCGCTGAACCATTTCGTTGATGGCACGAACGTCGTTCGACATGTTTCTCCCTGAGGGCGAGGGGCTAGCACGCAGCCGCCCCCACCACCAACACGCGCGGCCTCCTATTTATTCAGCGCTAGCGCTAGCGCTGACGCCCGTGTAAACCCCGTCCATGTCCGACCCGATTTCCCAGGAGCTGTTCGTCCGCGCTTCCAAAGTGATCCCAGGAGGTGTCAATTCGCCGGTCAGGGCTTTTCGCGCCGTCGGCGGTGAGCCCGTGTTCATCAAGGAAGCCCACGGCCCGACGCTCGTCGGTGCCGACGGCACCGAGTACCTGGATTACGTCGGTTCCTGGGGCCCGATGATCCTCGGGCACGCGCATCCGGATGTCGTCGCCTCCATCAAAGCCGCCGCGGACAAAGGCTCGAGCTTCGGTGCTCCGACGGAGGCCGAGATCCGCATGGCCGAGCGCATTCGCGACGCCGTTCCATCGATGGAGATGTCGCGGCTCGTATCGAGCGGCACTGAGGCGACGATGGGTGCGCTTCGCGTGGCGCGCGGGTACACGGGTCGCGATCTCATCGTGAAGTGTATCGGCGGCTATCACGGCGGCGCCGACTATCTGTTGGTCAAGGGCGGGAGCGGTCTCGCGACGCTCGGGGAGCCCGATAGCGCCGGCGTGCCGGCCGCGATTGCCGGGACTACGTTGCTCGTCCCCTACAACGACAGCTACGCCCTCGAGAAGCTCTTCGGCCAGAGGGGTAGCGAGATCGCAGCAGTCATCGTCGAGCCCGTCGCCGGCAACATGGGCTGCATCCCGCCCGACCCCGAATGGCTGGAGACAATCCGGACCCAGACTCAGAATCACGGGGCGCTCTTCGTATGTGACGAGGTGATGACCGGTTTCCGCGTCGCATGGGGTGGAGCACAGGCGCGATTCGACATCCAACCGGATCTGACCTGCCTCGGCAAGATCATCGGCGGGGGCCTCCCCGTCGGCGCCTACGGCGGATCCCGGGAGATCATGGAGAAAATCGCTCCTGTCGGGCCTGTCTACCAGGCGGGCACGTTGAGCGGCAATCCGTTGGCCGTCGCAGCGGGTCTCACCACCATCGAGCACCTGTTGCGGCCTGGCGTCTACGAAGACCTCGAAACGAAGGGAGCCCAGGTAGAGGACCTGTTGCTGCAACATTCCAGCGCGGCGGGCGTTCCCCTGAGAGTCCAGCGCGTCGGCTCGATGCTCACCGCGTTCTTTCGTAGCAAGCCGGTCCGCAATTGGGACGAGGCTGCCGACACCGATCGCGAAGCCTTTGGTCGATGGCATGCCGCGCTCCTCGAGCATGGCGTCTATTGGCCCTGCAGCCAGTTCGAGGCGGCGTTCATCTCGCTCGCGCACGACGCGGTTTGCCTCGAGAAGACCGGGCAGGCCTTCAGAGCGGCGTTTGCGGCCCTCTGACACTGCGAAAAGCCAGGAATTTCCGGGCCTCAAGTGGCCCTCGACCAACCTTGACCCCATGTCCCCTCATGCTATACGCCGCGCGCTCTTTGGGCGCGGATCCTTGGAACTGTAGGGAAACGATGTGCTGGTCATGCTCCTCAACCGGGAACAACGGGAGCAGCTCAAGCAGATGGGCAGCTTATCCACGATTGGGCTCGAAATCGCCCTATCGATCGCCTTCGGCTATTTCGTGGGCCGCTGGTTGGATGAAAAGCTCGGAACCGAACCTTGGCTCGAATGGATTGGCCTTGGTTTTGGGCTTGCCGCCGGCGCTCTAAGCCTCTACAGGGTCGTCCGCCGCGCCCAGCGGATGATGGAAGAAGAAGACGAGTCTCCGTGATCGACGAACTGAAAACGCAAACCCCACGCTATGTCGCGGTCGCCGCCCTCGTGCTCGTCGGCTTGGCCTTCGTGCTTGCTGGGCCTCGGGTTGGCGTGGGGGCCCTCGTCGGTGGCGTCGTCGCCACTGCCGATGCCTGGGCGATCACCTGGCTTGCGAAACGCATCGTATCCGGCGCCGGCTTCATCGGGAGTGGGATGGCCGCCGGGCTTCTCGGGGTGAAGCTCGTCTTGCTCCTCGCGGTCTGCTGGGCGCTCCTTGCGCGATGGGGCGCTGACCCACTCGGCTTCTCCGTCGGCCTCGGTGCTCTGGTGATCGGGATGCTCCTCGCGGGGGTCGATCTTTCCATCCGAGAAGCGCAAGCCACGCGGAACGCGCAGATGACAAGGGAGGGCTAGGGCGTGCCACACGGCGAATCATGGTTCAGCTTCCTTCCGTTCCTCGAGTCCTTTTCGCATTGGGTCTCCGAGGCGTTTGGGCCGAGCTACATGGAGCACAGCTCTCACCTCCGCGTGCAGCACGTCGTTGCGTACGCGACGGTGGTGCTGTTTCTCATCGGGGTCGGGTTCTACGTCCGCCGCAAGCTCAAGAACACCGAGGAAAACATCCTTCCGGAAGGCAAGGTCACCTTTTACGGCTTCATCGAGACCATCGTCGGCGCCACCTACAAACTGTCTTCCGATTTGATGGGGCCGAAGCCCGCCGCGTACTTCCTGCCGTTGATCGGTGCCTGCGCGCTCGTGATTTGGTTCTCGAACGCACTCGGGTTGATTCCAGGCTTCTTGCCGCCGACCGACAACTTCAACACCACGTTTGCGATGGCGATCGTGATCTTCTTCGTGACCCACTGGTACGGGGTGAAGGAGCACGGGTTCGTCAAGTATTTCTCACACTTCTTCGGGCCGAAGGTCCCTTGGTGGATCGCTTGGTTCATCGCGCCGTTGATGTTCGTCATCGAAATGATTTCGCACATCGTTCGGCCGATCACGCTCGGCATTCGGCTCATGGCCAACATGACCGCCGACCACATGGTCCTCGGCATCTTCGTTGGCTTGTTTGCTGGCATGGGGCTAGTGCTCCTGCCCGTGCCCGTCGTCTTTTACCTGATGGGCGTTCTGGTCGTCACGGTCCAGACATTGGTCTTTTGTTTGCTCTCGGTGATCTACATCACCCTCGCGATTCAACACGAAGAAGAACACTAGGTTTCCCTCTCGGAAGAGAGGCTTGAGGAGGCTCCCGAAAATGAAGAAATTGGCTCTTCGACTTGTC
>WOR8_10003716_pt1 | contig 14868 bp, 9 predicted proteins | sample DeeMarSeWOR38_10_FD_19890 | JGI IMG/M metagenome (IMG submission 19890) | reverse complement strand
TATATCCCTATGGTGCTGGAAAACCGCAAGCTTGATAGAGTGCCGTTTTTCCACCATCTGAGTCACAACATGCATGAAATCATGGCCGTGTTCGCCGCCACCGGCGCTTTTCTGTCCTTTTTTCACCAGGGCTCGCTGGGCGGCGTGCCCGGCGTTTTGTTCGGCCGTCCGTTCGGCTTTCGCGAAGGGATCCTGGTCTGGCCCTGGACCTTTTTTCTGTTTACCTGGTCTGCGGCGGCGTTTGGCCCTTGCTTCACCATTTTTATTACCAAGATCACCGAGACCGTAACGCGCAAAAAATTGGTTAAGGACAACGTCATTGATCTTCTGGCTAAAATATCCGGCTGGATGATATTCACCTACATTATCGCCAAAATTATCGACACCATCTGGTGGGCCACGCATACCGCTCCCGCTAAAGGCTTCACCTTTATGGATTTTTACACCAGCGGCCCGGATTCATGGTATGGTCTCTGGATTCTCTTTCTCGAAGTTGTGATCGGCGGGATTGTGCCGGCGCTTATTTTAATTACGCCCAAGCTTCGCAGGATGAACGCGCTGCTCTGGGTGGCTGTATTTTGTGGTGTTCTGGGCGTGAGCTTGAACCGCTGGGTGATGGTGCTTCAGGTGCTGGCCATTCCGGTGCTGCCCTTCGATAGCTGGTTTGCCTATTTGCCCAGCTGGCAGGAAGTTGCCACCACCATTTTGCCGGTGGCTTACGGTGTGATCATGATTTCAATATCATACCGCTATCTGCCGATCTTTCCGCAGGAACGCGAATTAAACCCGATTGATGAACCCGAGGCGGGGGTCCCGGAAATGCGTGCGGAGACGCAAGCTTCTATAGACGGACCCGAGCCGGAGTTAAGCCCGGCAGAGTCATAGAGCCGAACAAGTCCTAAATCGGCAAGCGTTACCATCGTGGTATTTGTTTCGCAAATACCACCACGAAGGACACGAAGATCACAAAGGATAGGAATAAATAAAAAAATTAACCACGAAAACACGAAACCACGACAGCACGAAATAAAAAAATTATAGTTTATTTTCGCGTCTTCTTTTTTTCGTGCTTTCGTGGTAAGTAATTATTTTTGGTTCTAAGGTGAACGACGGTGCCATTATAATCTTTTTTGCTTTTCAAAACTGCCTGGAGGAATTGCATGTTACCGTTTAGTTTTGAATGGATTTGGGATGCCGGTCATATGGTATTTCATGGGGGTCTGTGGTATGCCCTGACGATCCTGGGCCTTGGCATGACCTACTGTATCATTAAAGCTGTTGTGGATGCCGCAAAAAGCGAAGACGATCATCACCACTGATTGCAAATACCGCTACATGTGTCAAAGCGCTGCCCCCGTGCCATCAGGGGAGCGCTTTTTTTTGTGTTCTTTGTGCCTTTGTGGTTATAAAATCATGCCATTGCTGTAACCCGATGAGGAGTTTGGATGGATAAAATCATCGTTGAAGGCGGGCGATCGCTAAAAGGGCAGGTGCGCATCAGCGGTGCCAAGAATGCAGCTCTGCCCATTTTGGTCTCATCGCTGCTGACCGAAGGGACCAATACCTATTCCAATGTGCCGCGTTTACAGGACATCGAAAGTATCAAAGCGTTGCTGTGCAATCTGGGCGCGCGTGCAGAAGCGCACGCTGATACGGTCCATGTGGATACCGGGCGAATTTTGAGCTGTGAAGCGCCTTACGATCTGGTTCGAAAAATGCGGGCTTCGATACTCGTATTAGGCCCCATGCTGGCCCGCCTGCAGAAAGCCATCGTTTCGCTTCCGGGCGGCTGCGCGATCGGTGCCCGCCCGATCAACCTGCACCTGAAAGGACTGGCGCAGCTGGGCGCCGATATTCATCTGGAACATGGCTATGTGCGAGCGGAAGCCAAAAAGTTAACCGGTGCTGATATTTACTTTGATACCGTGACCGTCACCGGTACGGAGAATCTGATGATGGCCGCCGTTTTGGCCGAGGGCACAACCGTTTTGCGGAATGCCGCGCGTGAGCCCGAGGTCGTTGCGCTGGCAGAAGTCCTCACTAAAATGGGTGCCGATATTCAGGGAGCCGGCACGGCTGTGGTAACCGTACATGGGGTCACATCCTTAAAGCCGGTATCAGTGCGCATCATTCCCGATCGGATCGAAACGGGCACCTTCATGATCGCCGCGGCCTTGACGCATGGCGATGTAACGCTGATTGATTGCAATCCGGAGCATGTGAGTGCCAGCATTCACAAGCTCAGGCGCGCTGGTGTCAAGATTAGCACCGCTGAAAATGCCATTCATGTTCACGGCAATGACGAGATTATCAGTGTGGATGTTGAAACCCAGCCCTATCCGGGTTTTCCAACCGATATGCAGGCGCAATTCATGGTGTTGATGTGCGTCGCAAACGGCACCAGCGCGATTTCTGAAACCATATTTGAAAACCGCTTTATTCATGTGAGCGAATTGGAGCGCATGGGCGCTGATATCAAAATATCCGGGCACACGGCTATTGTTAAGGGCGTGCCCGCTCTTTCGGGCGCTCCCGTCATGGCCACCGATTTAAGAGCCAGCGCTTCACTGATTCTGGCCGGTCTGGTGGCTGAAGGTCAGACTGAAGTCAATCGCGTCTACCACCTGGACCGCGGTTATTAAACCATCGAAAAAAAGTTCAGTCAGTTGGGCGCCGCCATCAAACGTATCAAATAAGCTGTGTGGAAACATATACCGCCTGTCGTAAATCCGTTCCCAATAAAAGGTTGGCGGCATAAGCGGTTGTATCAAAAAAAACCTTCCGCAAACGGAACGTTTTTTTGACAATCGTGATAAAAGCGCAACAAACAACTGACGACGGACAACGGACAAAACCATGCCCGATAAGGTTTATTCCCGGCCCATCGTTGCGCTGCTGTTTGCGCTGATCGGTGGCATTCTTTTTGGATCTCATTTTGCGGGCTATGTCGTTGGCGCCGCTATTATCAGTTGTATGAGCGCCATATGGGCTGGTTACCATATCCGGCGCCGCCAGGCCGGCCGCTGGGCCCCCATTATTTTATTTGCCGCGCTGGGCTATGTCTCCATCCAACCCTGGGTTTCACCGCGCCTGTCGGCCGATCACATCCATTCCTTTTCAGATGAAACCCGCTGGCAGGTTGCCGGCGTGGTGGACAGCGATCCGCACGACTTTGCGCACCTTAAAAGGTTTGTTTTGCAGGCCGACACCCTTAAATACAAGGATGCTGCCTACCGGGTAAAGGGCAAGATTCGAGTCACGGTGCGGGGCAGGGGGCCGCAGATCGCCCGAGGGGATCGGGTGGAGTTTCGCAGCCGGTTGCGGCGGCCGCGTAACTTCAACAACCCGGGCGGCTTTAATTATCAGCGCTACATGGACTTTAGAAATATCCGGCGTACGGCTTATACCCGGGGCGATCGCATACGGGTGATTCAAAAACACGGCACGACGGATCTGTCCGACCGGCTCAGTCAGGCACGCCGCGCAATGGCGGCCCTCATTGAAAGGGCCGGCCAAGGACCATCGACCGCCGTTCTCAAGGCTCTGGTCATCGGGGATCGGGCCGCCCTCACATCCGAATTGCGCGACCAATTTAATCGCGCCGGCGTCGGGCACGTTCTGGCCATTTCGGGACTTCATATCGGCATCGTCGCTGCCGTGTCATTTTTCCTGTTTCAGAGGCTTTTGCGTTTGGTGCGGCCGTTGCTCTGGAAAGCCTGGACGCGCAAAGGCGCTGCCATTCTTTCGCTGGTTCCGGTTTGCTTCTATGGGCTGATTTCGGGAATGTCGCCTTCAACCCAGCGGGCGGTCATTATGGTTTGCGCGTTTTTATTGACCTTTGTGGTCGAGCGCGAGCGGGATGCGCTCAACATTCTGGCGCTGGCCGCCTTTATCATCCTGATTGTGTCACCCCCCTCATTTTTTTCAATTTCGTTTCAGCTTTCTTTTATGGCGGTGTTGTCGATTCTGTATGGCATGTCATGCTGGCAGACGCGATCGGTCGATAAAGACCCTGCTCAAGCTGGCCTGGCTTTTCAAGTGCGCCGCAAATTAAAGGCCTTTTTCCTGGTGTCTGTTTTTGCCATTTGTGGAACGCTGCCGCTGGTGATGACCTATTTTAATCAGATTTCGCTCATCGGGCTGGTGGCCAACTTTATGATCGTCCCGCTGGTGGGATTCGGGGTCATTCCCTGCGGGTTGCTGGCTCTGTTTGTATATCCGATCAGCAGCCAGCTGGCTTTCGTGGGGGTAAAAATCTGCACCCGTGTATTGGATATGGCCATGGTCGTGATTATCCGTCTGGCCGATTTCCCTTTTGCGGTGCTTAAAACCTTTACGCCCAGCTTGCTGGAAATCCTATGTTATTATCTGCTGGGCTGGGCCCTGCTGCAGCGATTGAGTTCCCAAACGACAGTGTCCGAGGCGGATTGCCCGCCACAGCGCCCGTCGGATGCCCGTCTTTTTGCAGGCGGTGATCGACACGCTTTCGGCAAGGCCGTTTTAAACCGAATTTTATTCTGGCTGACGGTTGCCGGCCGGTGGGTGTCGGCAAAATTGGCAGGCAAGCAAAGCGCTATTGTCGGTCTGGGGGCAATACTGGTTCTTGTGGCAGATGCAGGTTACTGGGTCAACCAGCGCTACTGGCGTTCTGATTTGCGGGTGACCTATTTGGATGTCGGCCAGGGTAGCGCAGCACTTTTGGAACTGCCGGATGGCGTTACGGCTTTAATTGATGGCGGTGGTTTTTCGGACAACACTTCCTTTGATATGGGTGCTCGCGTAATCGCACCTTATTTATTGCGCCAGAAAATACGGACCGTCGACACGCTCATCCTCACTCATCCGAACAGCGACCACCTCAACGGCTTGATCTACATTGCCGAGCATTTCAACGTGAAATCTATCTGGACCAACGGTGAAACCAGAGCGACATCCGGTTATCAGGCCTTCCGTGATACCGTTGACCGTAAAGGATATTTTCAACCCGATTTTCAGCAGCTTGACCGCCGACAGCAGATAAATGAGGTGGACATTATCGTTTTGTATCCCCCGGCTGATTTTATGACCCGAAAAATTTCAGAAAGATGGCGCACTACCAATAATAATTCCCTGGTTGTGAAAGTATCCTTCGGCAATGTGTCTTTCCTGTTTCCGGGCGACATCATGATCGAAGCTGAAAAAGAGCTGGTCAATTTAGCCGGGACTGAATTGGGCTGTGATGTCTTGCTGGCGCCGCATCACGGCAGCCGGTCATCGAGCAGTCATCTTTTCTTAAGCCGTGTTCAACCGGATATTACCGTGATCTCTGCAGGCTGGAAAAACCGCTTTCGATTTCCGCACCCTGCCGTGCTGGCGGCCTATCAGGAACAGGGGTGCCGCATATTTCGCACCGATATCAATGGTGCCATTATCATCACCACAGACGGCAACCACCTGACGGTCAAACCCTTCATTTCATCGGATGATCCGTCTTGAGGCGTCTCCTCCAATAGAAGTTAAGTATATGGGTATCAAAAAATATGTAAAGCTTTGAACTGGATTGCCGATATATATAGCAGCCTGTACACACTGACGGTCCGATCGCCATTTGAAATTTGGAGGTATGTGCGTCATGGGGACAAAATCTATTGAAATTCTCACAGATGCTATAAAAGAATATTACGGCAATTACGAACTCGAAGATCTTTGCAACCAGTTTAATGTCGATGTGGATTATCTGGGGGTCAATCTCAATCACGTGAAATTGGCCAACGATCTGGTTCATAATGACCGGCAAGGTCATCGAAAGCTTTTGTCGAAATTGTTGCATGATTTGGTGCATCGCTGTGATCAGAGAATTTTAAATTCCACCTGGGAAAGCAATGTCTTTGACGAGCAAATGAAGCCCCAATTAAAAAAGCTGCAGCTTTTGCTGGCCAAAGATAAAACACCGGTTCAAATTTTAGAAGCAAAAAACTACCATTTCAAGGCTATATCAGAAGCCCAAAAATTTTTCAGTTCTGCCAAAACAGCGATTACGCTGGTTGATACCCACTTTGGGAAGACGACATTCGAATGTCTCGAAAATGTTAAACACCCGCTGCGCTTATTGACCAGCCGTGAGCCCAAAGCGCTGGCAGACGGCTTCGATGATATTTTAAGAAGCTTTTGCTCCAGTTGCCCGGACGTCGAAGTTCGGCGACATGTTATGTTGCAGGATCGCTATATTTTCTTTAATGGACGCTGCTGGATGGTCAGCGCCTCTTTGGATACCATGGGCAGGCACGCGGTCAGCGTCATCGAATGCATCGATCTGAAGGCAGCAATTGCCAGAGAAATTGAGCGCAAATGGCGCGAGGCTTTGAAATATAACATTTGAGAATAAACAGACGGGCGTTTAGACGAGTTGATTTTTTTTGCAGGGTGTTTTTGCGTATTCGAGGAAACCCGCTAATCCATTGCCGCTAATACATCGAACCCCTCCTTGGCCAGGGCCTTTTCAATGACATCCGTTTTGCAGGCCGACAGTCGAAAATAGTAAACCCGCTTACCTTTCTGCTGCGGCGTCATGCTGACACTGATGATATCACCGCCATGGTCATTGATGATCTGCATGGCTCTTTTGAAGGTGGCGGGCTGGTCGCCCAGCACCACATCGATGCGCGAGGTCGTCGACAAAATACCCATCATATCAATAAAGGCGCGCAGCATGTCGGTTGCCGTTACGATTCCCACCAATTTTCCATTGTCGACCACCGGCATTCCACCGATTTTGTGATTGTAAATCAGCATGGCCGCCAATTCGATATCGTCATCGGGGCTGACCGTGATCGGATTTTTAATCATCAAATCATCCAGGGACACATCGCCCAGCATCGAGGGGATTAAACCCTGTTTCAAATCTGCCAGCGTCAAAAACCCTTCCAGCCGATTTCCGCTGGTGACCACCGGCAGGTGCCGGATAGAGTTGGCTTTCATCAGCTCAATGGCCTCACTGACCGACGCGTGGGGACCAATGGTGATGGGCTCAGCAATCATCAAAGATTGGATTTTCATAGGACCTCTGTGTCATCTATCATTCTGCGGAGACCGAGATCGAACCATGTTTGCGCTTCATGCCCCATATTCCATTTTTCCACGATTTCATCATTGCATGAATGCTTCCGCTGCCGCAACCGAGGGACTCGGTCAAATCAATGCCAGATTCGCCATGACATGACCTTGTACTTCTAGATGATACCAAACTGTCAGAAAGGGTCAACAGTTTTCAGAAACGGACGATCATTTGGACAGGACTGCCAGCCAAAGAGAAGGGGGGTGACGCTATCGGCGGTAAACGGAAAGTGTCGGGGTCATGACTTTTTCGAGCGGGGCTCGTAGCTGCAAAGAGGCTCCTCTCGCATGAAATCACCGGTAGCCTCGTAGGCCCGCGCACGGCAACCACCGCAGACGCGCTTATATTCACAGAGCCCGCATTTACCTTTCAGTTTGTCGTAATCGCGCAGCTCCAAAAATATATCCGATTGATTCCAGATATCGGCAAAAGACGATTGCCGAACATCGCCGCAATTTAAATCCAGATAGCCACAGGGTTGAACGATGCCCTGATGGGAGATAAAGCAAAACCCGATACCCCCCAGACATCCGCGGGTAACCGCATCAAGTCCATGGGTTTCAAAGTTAACGGAGATACCGTCTTTTTTTGCACGCTGTCTGAGGATACGGTAATAATGAGGGGCACAAGTGGCTTTTAGCTGCAGCGGTGTCGTGGCTCTCTGATCGTAGAACCAGTTGAGGGTGCGCTCATATTCGGCTGCATCGATCGCCTGATCGACAATATATTTGCCACGCCCGGTAGGAACCAGCAAAAAAATATGATGCGCCACGGCACCCAGTTCAACGGCCAAATCCTGGATGGCGGGTATCTGATCGAGGTTGGTTTTGGTAATGGTGGTGTTGATCTGGAATTCCAGCCCGGCGTCTTTAATCAGCTCGATGCCCCGCAGGGTGCCCTCGAAGGCGCCTTTAACCTGTCGAAAACGGTCATGGGTTTCGGCGCTCGAACCGTCGATGCTAACGCTGATGCGTTGGATACCAGAGTCGACCAGTTGTCGGGCTATCTTTTCAGTTACCAGCGTGCCGTTTATAGCCATCACCATGCGCAGACCCAGCTCGGTGCCATGGCGGGCTAATTCGAAGATGTCCGAGCGCAGCAAGGGCTCACCGCCGGTTAGGATGATGATCGGCTTGGCGACTTCAGCTATCTGATCCAGCAGGCGCAATGCTTCATCGGTGCCGAGTTCACCCTCGTGAGGCCCCATGTTAGCCGAAGCCCGGCAATGCACACAGGCCAGATTGCAATTGCGGGTTGTTTCCCAGGCGACCAGGCGCAACTCGTTTTTCTTTTTGCGGGCAGGCGGGTGGGTCGGTTTCGGGTTCATTGTCAGTCCGTTGTTAAGGGCTAAGCGTTTTGGCCGCATCCATTGCAAAATAGGTCAGGATCATATCGGCGCCTGCGCGCTTAATGGCGGTCAGGGTTTCCAGCATCACAGCCGGACCGTCGATCCAGCCCATTTTTTCGGCGGCTTTTATCATTGCAAACTCACCGCTGACATTATAAGCCGCCACCGGCAAATCAAATTCTTCTCTCACACGGCAAATAATGTCCAGATAGGCCAGCGCCGGTTTAACCATGACAATATCTGCGCCTTCTTCGACATCCATTGAAACTTCGCGGATGGCCTCAATGGCATTTGCGGGATCCATTTGATAGGTGCGTCGATCGCCAAATTGCGGGGCGGAATCTGCGGCACTGCGAAAGGGTCCGTAATAGGCCGAGCAATATTTGGCGGCATAAGACATAATCGGCACCTGGCTGAAATTGTTTTCGTCCAGAATATTGCGAATTTCGGCAACGCGGCCGTCCATCATATCCGAGGGAGCTACCATGTCGGCGCCCGCTTTGGCATGCGACAATGCGGTTTGGGCCAGAAGATCCAGGCTGGCATCATTGTCAATTGTCTGGCCGTCCACCACGCCGCAATGGCCGTGGTCGGTATACTGGCACAGGCACACGTCGGTGATGACCACCAGCTCCGACAGTTTGTTTTTAAGGGCTTTAACAGCTGTTTGGACGATGCCGTCAGCAGCGTATGCCCGGGTTCCCAGCGGGTCCTTGGCATCCGGTATGCCAAAAAGCATCACCGCCGGTATGCCCAGGTTTTTTGCCGAAGTCGCCGCTTTAATCAGCTGATCAACAGATAGTTGAAAATGGCCGGGCATGGATTCAATCGGATTGCGCACATTGCGGCCCTTAACTACAAAAAGCGGCAGGATGAGGTCATCGGCCGCTAAACGGGTTTCACGAATCATGCGGCGAAAGGCTTCGTTCTGCCGCAGTCGACGGGCTCTGTAATCGGGAAATAACATAAGTGGTCCTTTTCGATTGGATGAATAAATCTAAGCCTTGGAAAAAATAATCGAACACAGAAACTATATTTTTACTAAATTCTAAATTCGAAATACGAAATTCGAAGCAATTTCAAAATCCAAATGTCCCAATGATCAAAACGGTATTAAAAATTGATAGATGAGAAAAGGCAGTTGCTTAAAAGTTTAGAATTTTTGTCATTCTATATTTGGATTTGTTTCGAATTTCGAGATTCGAATTTCGAGTTTTATTTCCAAAACAGGTAAAATGAAATTAGCGCAGGCGCATTTGCGTTCTATGTACTGTCTTTTAAACCGATCTCCTCATCGGTCAGATAGCAGGCCGGGTCCGGGGCCCACAAATCACCGGTGGTGGCTTCAGCGCGAACTCTAAAATTGCCGCCGCAGATATCCAGCCAGCGGCAGTCCGCGCAACGGCCTTTGACATGCTTTTTCTTTTCTTTCAGCTTTTCCAGCAGCGGATTGGAAAGATCGGCCCAGATTTCTGAAAACGGCCGCTGGCGCACGTTGCCCAGACTGCAATGGCGCCAGAACTGATCCGGGTGGACCTCGCCGTCCCAGCTGACACAGCCGATACCGCGACCGGAGTTGTTGCCTTCATTCCATTGCAGCAGCTCCAGAACGTCTTTGGCACGCTGCGGGTCCTCTTTGCGCAGCCTTAAATAAAGGTAGGGTCCATCGGCATGATTGTCGACGGTCAACACTTCCTTTGGCTTGCCGATGTCATGCAGGCGCTTGGTTTCATCGATAATCAGATCTACAGCAGAACGGGTGGCTTCATGGTTCAGATCTTCTTTAACCAGCTCGGTACCACGGCCGGCATAAACCAGGTGGTAGAAGCACACCCGGGGGATATCCATTTCTTCGATAAGGTTAAATATGTTCGGAATCTCATCAACGTTGGTTTTGTTGATCGTGAAGCGCAGACCCACTTTTATGCCGGCATCCTGACAATTTTTAATACCCGCCATGGCCGACTCAAATGCACCGCTGACCCCCCGGAAGCGGTCGTTGATGGCCTGCATGCCGTCCAGGCTGATGCCGACATAAGAGAGACCGATGCGCTTGAGGGTTTGTGCCAGTTTGGCGCTGATCAATGTGCCGTTGGTTGAAATCACCGCGCGCATCCCCTTGTCAACCGCATAGCCGGCCAGGTCGGGAAGATCTTTGCGCACCAGCGGTTCACCGCCGGAAAAAAGAATTACCGGCGCGCCATATTGGGCCAGGTCATCGATTAACGCTTTGCCTTCTCGGGTGCTCAATTCATTATCATTGGCCAACGCTCTGGCATGGGCATAGCAGTGCACACACTTGAGATTGCAACGCTGGGTGGTATTCCAGACCACCACCGGTCGCTTGTCTTTGGAAAATTGCAACAGGTGAGACGGCAATTTGCCTGAATGCCGCCCGTAGCGCAGAGCGTCAGATGGTTCAACAGTACCACAATATAATTTGGAAATTCCGATCATAGGGTTATCTTGCTTTCAGCTATTTGGGGTTTTGGCATGGCCACTTAAAACCCGGAGCTTTTCTTCAGTCTTTTGGACTTATTGAGTCCGAAGTAAATTCACTTTGGATCATTTGGCTGATAAAGGCTTCGGGATCCAGCAGGGCTTGACGGGTGATAAAAAAGCGGCGGCGGCCGGTTTTTTCACGGGCCAGCTTGAGGCCGTGCTTAAAGTCCATGTCAATCTTTTGGTAAACATTTTTCAGATCGATCGGCGCCTGAATCAGCTGCTCCATGATAAAATCGATCGCATCGTCTTCCAGGACAATGTTCATATCATGGTTTTTAAAAAATTGCAGTTCCATTTTCTTTATTTCATCATAGTGGCTCTTGATGCGCTTGACGACGCTTTCGATATCCATGATATTTTTGGCATACGCCTGGGCCACGAGATTCACCCGTGAAGGTGTCATGGTCAGGTTGTATTTGTTTTCCAGATGGGTTTTGTTCGAATCCAGATATTGGATGATGCGCTGTCTTTCTTCCCGGTCCAGGCTTTCAAACATTTCGTCCAAGTAAGGGGCATCGGCGCGGGTAAGTTTTTCAATTGATGACTGTGGATGTTTGACGATGTCCAAAGTGGCCGGAAATTTTTTGATTCGGGTAGAGGGCAGCTTTTTTTCAAACTCAAGCAGCGTTTTCTCAACGGCGCTGACCAGACCTCTGGCGCCGGTGCTCTCCGTAAATGCCTGTTGGGCCAGCATGTGCAACAATTGATCCTCAAATTTTATCTCAATATCGTAAGCCGCAAAATCCAGCTTCTTACCCAAGATAATGGGATTATTCGGATTTTTTAGGATTTCATAAAGATCCTGTTCGCTTAAATTCTCAAATACCGCGCGCACCGGCAGCCGACCGACAAATTCCGTTTCAAAACCAAAGCGAATCAAATCCTCGGACTTCACCTGTGCGAAAACATCATATGATTCATGCGAGCGTTCGATTCGGGCACCAAATCCGATTTCCTGTTTGGTCAGGCGCTTTTGAATGATCGGCTCCAGATCCGTAAATGCCCCGCTCATGATGAACAGGATGTTAGCGGTATTAACCGATTGCTTTTCGCGTTTTCCAGTCTTGCGAAACCGTTCGATTTCCTGAATCATCGAAATCGGGTCATGGGGCACTTTCAGATCGACTTCGGTTTCCTCCATTGGTTTGAGCAGCGCGCGTTGTACGCCGGTGCGTGATACGTCGGCTCCGATAATATTGCGGCTGGAAGCGATCTTATCAATTTCATCGATATAGATGATGCCGCATTCGGCCAGTTCGATATCGTCATCTGCTTCCCTTACCAAATCGCGTACCAGATCTTCCACATCGCCACCGACGTAGCCGGTTTCGCTAAACTTGGTGGCATCGCCTTTGACAAAAGGCACTCCGATTTTAGCAGCAATCAGTTTGATCACATATGTCTTACCCACGCCGGTGGGGCCGATCATTAGCACGTTGTTTTTTATGCTCCCCACTCTGGTGACACTATTTCCGGGTTCGTGACCTTCCCGTGCGCGCCGGATGCGATTAAAATGCGTACAGATTTTGGTGGCCAGAATCGCTTTGGCGTTGTCTTGCTTGACAACAAATTGGTCCAGGTAAGCGATCAGTTCTTCAGGCTTCAAATCAAAATTGATGGTTTTTTTACGTCTGGGCGTTGGCTTAACCTGATCAAGGGTATTTTGTTCGGGCAAAACCACTGGCGTGACGATTTTGACGTTATTTCCGAATTTTTTAGATAAAAATTCGCTGATCTCCTTTTCCAGCCTTTTGGGATCCGGTATGGTTTCATCGTGTGATTTCATACTGTTAATAATAATCATACCTCTGGTCAAATGCAAGACAGATGTGCCACTCCGACCGCACGCCGGTCGACGTCTTTTATTGATGACCCTTACCTGAAGCGTGCATATTCTGACAGATAAGAAAATTTTTAAAATGAACAAAAATCATGTTGACAACCACATGCAAAGAGATGTAAAAACATCAAAATTTTATAATCAAGCACATCCCGTTAAATAATGAATAAAATTTAAGAACACATAAATTAAGTATTATGATATATATAAAATAAATATTGTTCATTATCATGCTAAAACGTCACTTAGTTCATCAAAATTTCCACACACATTTTGGGTTCATGTCTGTTTAAAACTGTCAAAGAAAGGGGGAAATTATGGCAGAAAAAGAAGTCGTTGAAACTTCTGAAGCTGAAATTGCGGTCCACTGGGGTGAAGAGCAGCTTATCTATCCTTCCGTTCAGTTTATTGCCCAGGCCAATATGACCGATCCTGACATCTATGACCGGTTTAGCCTGGACAATTTTCCCAATTGCTTTAAGGAATATGCCGATCTGCTCGACTGGTACGAATACTGGGACGAAATTCTGGACACCAGTGATGCGCCTTGCTGGAAATGGTTTAAGGGCGGCAAAATAAATGCCAGTTACAACTGTGTCGATCGGCACCTTAAGAAGAACAAAAACAAGACCGCCATTCATTTTGTTCCTGAGCCCGAGCAAGAAAAAGTCGAACATATCACCTATCAGGAGCTTTTCGTGCGCGTAAATGAATTCGCGGCCCTCTTGCGGGATTTTGCCGGGTTAAAAGCCGGCGACCGCGTGACGCTGCATATGCCCATGATTGCCGAGCTACCGATCACCATGCTAGCCTGCGCGCGCCTGGGGGTGATTCACTCCGAGGTCTTCGGCGGTTTCAGCGGTCGGGCCTGTGCCGATCGAATTGTGGATTCCGGCAGCAATGTGCTGATTACGGCCGATGCTTACTACCGTGCGGGCAAACTGCTCAATCATAAACAAAACGCGGATATTGCCGTTGAACTGGCGGAAAAAGACGGCCATAAAGTCGATAAAGTGCTTATCTGGCAGCGCTATCCGGGCAAAGCCTCCAGCGAGACCCCCATGGTTAAGGGGCGCGATTATTTTGTCAATGACCTGTTGAAAGACTACTACGGTCAGCGGGTCGATCCGGTGCCCATGCCGGCCGAAGCGCCGCTGTTTCTGATGTACACCAGCGGGACCACCGGCAAACCCAAAGGCTGCCAGCACGGCACCGGCGGTTATCTGGCCTATGTCGCCGGCACCTCCAAATACGTGCAGGACATCCATCCGGAAGATGTTTACTGGTGCATGGCCGACATCGGCTGGATTACCGGGCATTCCTACATCGTTTATGGCCCGCTGTCCCTGTGTGCATCCACGGTGGTCTTTGAAGGGGTTCCCAACTATCCGGACCCCGGAAGGCCCTGGCGCGTCGCCCAGAACCTGGACGTCAACATCTTCCATACCGCTCCGACCGCCATCCGGGCGCTTCGTAAAATCGGCCCGGACGAGCCCGCTAAATACAATTATCACTTCAAACACATGACCACCGTCGGTGAGCCCATCGAGCCTGAAGTCTGGAAATGGTACTATGAAGTCGTCGGCAAGGGAGAGGCCGCCATCGTGGATACCTGGTGGCAGACAGAAACAGGCGGATTTTTGTGCAGTACCATTCCGGCCATCACGCCCATGAAACCGGGCAGCGCCGGTCCGGGCATGCCGGGCATTCATCCGATCATTTACGATGATGAGGGCAATGTCATTCCGCCGGGCGCCGGCAAGGCCGGTAACATCTGCATCCAAAATCCCTGGCCGGGCGGATTCCAGACCATCTGGGGCGACCGTGATCGCTTTGTCGACACCTATTATACCCGCTATTGCAAGGATCCCAAAAGCAAAGATTGGCGCGATTGGCCCTATATGACCGGCGGTGCGGCCGTGGAAGCCCCAGACGGCTACTATCGCATCCTGGGCCGCATTGACGACGTGATCAATGTTTCCGGGCACCGGCTGGGAACCAAGGAAATCGAATCGGCCGCTTTAGTGGTTGATGAAGTGGCCGAGGCCGCGGTGGTGCCGGTGGCCCATGAAATTAAAGGCA
>WOR8_10003714_pt1 | contig 14870 bp, 12 predicted proteins | sample DeeMarSeWOR38_10_FD_19890 | JGI IMG/M metagenome (IMG submission 19890) | reverse complement strand
TAATTTTTTTACCTGACGTACATTGAAAGGATTCTATACGGCCGATGATGCGATAAATGCTAATGCCATCTGGGGGAAGACCTGCGCACAGTCACCTATTTTTTTTCCGCATACACGATCCGTTCGAGCGGGGTGGAAAGCAGCGTCCGCCCTGTTGGTTTTACGTATCTTTCAGCAAGCTCATCATAACCGAGGTGTTCCAACAGCTGCCAGCCATACCCTGACAGAAAATCGGCAATTTCTTCCGGGTACATACCGGAAAGCCAGCTCCTGCCCTTAATCACCATCTTCTCGTATAGATATTTATGGCCATATAATTTTTGCCCATCCACGAAGTCTTTTCGAACATAAGTGAATATCAGACGACTCCCCGCAGGTGCCTTCGCGAGAAAATCGAATGTCGCCCGGATACTGACCTCGGGCAGATACTGGGCTACCGCCTCCCAGATGAAAAATGTGCTGATATTGCCCGGATAGCCATATGACTGCAACACATCACCCAGACCTTCATGATCAAAATCAATCGGTACCAGAGTTACATTCTTCGGTATGTCTCCCAGTATTTTCTTCAGCCGCTTATGTTTGGGGTTGATGTTTGCATGTTGGTCAACCTCCCACACCGGTACTGTGGAAAGAGCCGGAATCCTGTAGGCCCGGGTATCGAATCCGGCACCCAGATTCACTACTGCCGCGGTTTGAACGCCGGCAGTATCAGCCACTTTATCATCGATATACCGCTTGCGGCACATGAAGCCGCTCCACATACCGGGCATCTTCTTCTCGGTCCATTTGACCGTATTGTTTACGGAGATGAGTCGCAGGTTCACCCAGAGGCTGATTCTGGCCCCGAAGGGCAGAATCAGCCGGGCAAGATCATCATCGATGATACGAACATTCTCAGGAAAACGTTGTTCGAGAGCTACCATGAACGTTGGACCTGGTCCGGTCTTGGCGGCTTTCCGTGCCATTCTGCTTGCTCCTCAATCGTTTGATTATACACCGGCTGTATGTGAGCGCCTGAATTTACTGATAATATATATAAAAGGATTTCCCTTTTAAATATATAGCAGGTTTTCGAATGCCCTTTGGCAAAACATAATTCAAAAAAAGTTCGTCATACATTGTTCAGGTATTGATCCGCCAAATATATGCGTTATAAGACCACTATTAACAGGACCGGGATGACTGTTTTGCCATCTAAGGTTACGAGTAACGAATGTGTAATAATTAATTACTTTAACTCCCTGTTCTATCCTATGCTGTGCGGTAATTTTTGTTAATTGCGAAATTTTCGATGATTTCTGCCGCTTTTCCGGGTCCACCATATGTTTTCAGTTTATTACTGTATATTTGCGCATTTTTTAAATAAGCTGATGTGGATAGCACCAGTTTTACTTTTGTTCTGAATTCTGTTAAATCGATTTCCTTCTTATTATCACCGGTTGTTTTTGGCAGAACAAATTCTCCGGCACCGAGAGAAGCAATTCGACGCGCATTGCTTTCCCGTTCGGAAAAGGTAGGGATGATAACCTGCGGCGTTCCCGTAAATAGGCCTGTTTGACAGGAACCATACCCTCCATGATGAATCATCAAATCGCACATTGCAGCTGTACGCAAGCCCGGTAAATATTTGGAAAAATGGAAATTATCGGGTAAGGAAAGAAATTCTTTCGGCAATTCATGATGTCCGGTTGTTAGCAGCACGGTAACGTCTTCTTCCCCGAGGGTATTGATACTGGCATATAAAATTATATCCGAATCTAACACGGTCCCTTTTTTCCTGTAGCGCGGATTTCCTGAATAAATCCAGATTACCGGTTTGTTTGGGTCAATGTCTTGAATCCATTCCGGAAGCACTGTATCAGATTTTTCCCACAGTATCGGACCGATATAAATGCAATTTGTATTATCCTGAACCGGATCGGTTTCCGGTGTACCAACAATCAGCGTCAAATCGCCGATATTCAGTTCTTCCATTTTAGCTATCGCTTTAAGACCACGGCCAGTAATAATTCGGTTAATCGTAGGTAACGCCGTAGGCAGATTTTTGGGTGGATCTTTCCACCAGATCAGACCCTTATTATGAGGATGGCCATCAGCCTGAATCACTGTAATTAAAGGTATTTGCAGTAATCTGGCTGATATACAGGCAAAGGGATTCCAAAAATCGACAATACAATCAGGCTTGAATCCAAGCATTAATTGTTCATAAGCTTCACAATTCGCCTGTACAAAATTGCTATTCATCATGCCGGCGATAGCCGCAGCGTGATCCATGTTCCATATTTCAGCCGTAGAAGGGGCAAACTTTCTTGGAATAGCACGCATTAATTTATACAGAAACTTTAACCGGTTTCCGTATTCATCTCTATATTTTTGCGATTTGAGATGATTTATCACACCCCAAAAACTATATTTATCTATCTGGTACAGGGGATGTTTGGGAACGAGATTTTCATAGCCAGCATCTTTTATTAATTTTTCAGGTGCCTTTGCGGGGCTTGAAAAAGCAATTGTATGACCTGCTTTGGAGAGTTCCTGTGCTATCGGTAATGATCGGGTTAATAACCCAAGATCATTTGACGGCAAGGTTGTAAACAGAAATTTTTTCATAGTATTATTGCAACTTCAAATCCGGTTGGCATGAATCGATCTGTACCTTCCAATTATCCATCTCCCGCCGGTACCACCGTTATGGCCCGCTTGTAGTGTCCGGGATTCTCCAGGGAATCGAGCATGCAGATCGCATAGTCCTCACGCGACAGGGCATGTTTTGCCGTGACCTCATCGATCGCACACAACTTGTACCCCGTGCCGGGCTTATCATTCAGGGTTGGCGCGCGTACAATCGTCCAGTTCCAGTCGGATTGCTGTCTGACCAGCACGGATGACCGGATCATGTCGGCAAGGGAGTAGGGTGTGAACAAGGTGATAACTCTGGACAGGGCAAGGATAAGCCGCTGCCGCAGGGTGAAAGATTCGTCCTTTTCGGGCACGGCAGTCACTTCGCCGGCGGTAAACACCAGCCGCCTGACTCCGCTGGTGGCGGTTGCTTTGGTAAGGGATTTCACCAGTTCGGTTGCCTTCAGATCTCGCACCGAAATCAGCACGGCTATGACCGCATCACAGTCGGTGAGCGCCCGGGCAAGGGCGTCCGGATCGGATACCACAGAGGCGGTGACTACCGTACATCCCTCGTTGCCGGCAAATTCCTTCAGTCTGCCGGCAGACGAGGTGCGGCACACTGCCAACACCCGGTATCCCCGCGTTAGCGATTCACGCACCAGGTTCATACCTGTCTTGCCGGATGCCCCGATGATCGTTACTTTCATACTGTCTTCACGGTTTCGATTTGGGTACTGAACGGAACACTTTCCCAATCAAAGGTAGACAAAAAGCGATCCGACTTAGGCATTTCAGACATTATACAAAAATAAATAATCAGATCAGAAATAAAAATTGAGCAGGTTGATAAAGTTATAGTTTGTGTTTATTACTCAGCCGCTATTGCCGAACTCTGATTCTGCCAGGCGACCTGTTCCTGCTGCTGTCTCAAAATATTTTTTTTATGCATCATCAGGCCTATAATGGGCATTTCTTTACCCGGAATATTAAAATAGTAGTTCAATACCTGCTGATTTTCATCGAATTCAATGATCAACGTGTTTCCATTTCGCTCGACAGAGTCGTCGCGATTAAAGACAATTTCCTCATAGCAGTATGTATAAACGGTATGGCCATTCAATATGCCAATCTTCCATGGATCACCAAAATAACTTCGCACATCCTTTTCGGAAGTTTTTCCGATGATAATTTTTGTTACATTTTCAGAAGAATATCGCTTTCCGAATTTATAGACTGTGGCGCAGGAAATTAAGAGTCCGGCGACAAGAACTATGAGCATTAAAATAGTTTTTTTTAACATGGTTTAAACTCCTTGTTCTTTTCTGCGGATATTAAAATAATGTTAGTTCAAGATGAAAGAATACAAAAACTATACCAAATAAAATTGCTGTCAGAACGGCCGTTTTGGTATTTTTCAGTGTCAACAGAATAAACATTCAACGTTAATATGTAAACATAGTTTACAAATTTTAAACTATAATGGTTGGCAATAATTGTCAAGCTTAAGATGCGACCGCTTGAAGCGGTAAGCGGGTATACTTTTTACTGATCTTATTCATCAGTAAAATATCCGGGCAAATCCGAAGAATCTTCTTATTTCATTTCCCATACCGGTTCCTTTTGACATGGTTAGGTGAAATTTTAATTATCCGAATATTGATTATTCCGGATATGGCCAAGTAAACAGGTAGATTTTTATTATGAAAGCCATGAATAGACTTTTTTGCGACTTACGGTTACCAGACCACTGCACACCGTTCAGTATCAACTGAACCTATATACCTGGCTATAGCCTGATTTGACTCGTATAATGGTATTGGCAATAGATATAATTCATTAAAGCATATGCGTCCAAGGATGAATGCTAAAATGAATTCGGCTCTGAAAAAACTTCCAATCATGATGTCATATCCCACAGTTAAAATTCCAGGTTCCCAAGAAGAAATATGTTAATCAACATCACGACGTGTAAATATCACTTAATCAACAAATACTTCCGGAGTATACGTTTACCTTCATGTATGGCATCCCGGCCTGACGATTCAATTCCATACCATCCTTTATATCCTGAATTCCGGCATAAATGTATCATCTTTGCCGAAAGTTCTTCCGTCGGCTGGTTGCGGTATGACATCCCGACAGCCCAGGGCAGTGTTTTTTCGAGATAGGTATAGTTGTCAAAATCTTCGCTCGGGCGCCGCCAATCGGGATATGTACCGAAATAAAGGTTGTTCACCTCTTTCATCAAAGCAACCATCCATTCGGCGTCATTCGATACACCTCCATGATTTTCGATGCAAACACTGATCTTTGCCTGCATAGCGTATTCCAGCAGCATATTATATGTTTCTGAGGCCCAGTTGAGCGCTTCCTTTTTATCGACGTCTTTCGGCCCGCGGCAATTGGTACGGATGGCCCAACAACCGAGATAGTGGGCAATATCAATCCATTTTTTATGGTTGATCACAAACTGGTGTCGCAATTCTCTGGTGGGTTCACAGCCGTCTCCTTCAGCATCACACATGATCAGCACCATTTTCACACCATGGTCATCGGCGTTTTTTTTCAGTTGATTGAGATACTCTACCGTTGGCACTTCAAAGAGCGTATTGACAAATTCAATCCCGTTAATCCCAAAATCTTCCCGTGCGATACGGGGGAAATCAAGATTTTTCCATTTTCCATCCCGTATTTCATCCACCAGCGCCCATTGCGCCAGTGATATATCATCGTAGGTCATCCGGGGTGTGGCCATTACCCCTGACGCAGGCATAAATGCCGGTGCAACCATACCGGCGGCTGTCATGGCGGCTGTTTTTTTTATAAAATCTCTCCTGGAAAAGTACGTCTTCATTGCATTCATTTTATCACTCCTGTTTTAAAGTTCCCAGTCTGTTCGGTATTCCCGGATCAGGTATTTATTGGCATCCTCATCATTGGTGATTTCCATGTCTTCTGAATCATAATCCACTTTTTTCTTAGCCCGCAGGGCCACAGCAGCCAGGTTGATCGTCTCGGTAACAGGTCCGGCATAAAGGAAGCTGCCGGGCGACTCCTGATTGTTTTTGATCGCAGCAACCCAGGTATCCGTCCGCTTATCCCTGTCTCTATCCTCTGGTTCCTCTTCCGGAATTTCTTTTTCCCCCTCATAATCATCCATAAGCCGCGACGGTATGATCTCAGGCTGGTCGCCCCGGAAGCCGGCCAGAATTTTGCCTTTGTCACCGACAAACATCATCCCTTCATCCGGCATATCGCGGTCGTCTTCTTTGAGCTCTTCGGGGATGAATGGTTTCATTCCGCCATCATACCAGAACAGGTCAAAAGCCGGCAGGTTTTGCTGCTCGGGAAAGCTCAGCTGGATCAGACAGGATAATGGAAAAGAGACATCATTCTCGAGCCATAAATAGGTGTTGCCATGCACATAGCGATGCGTAGTACCGTAAGCCTTGGCACTGACCGGCGGCGTATTGATGCCAAAGGCCCTGAACAATGGAAATAAACTGTAATGCCCCATATCGGCAATGCTGCCGCCACCGAAATCATACCAGCCCCGAAATACATTATGGGTATAATGGGGGTGATACGGCATATCCGGAACCGGACCCAGCCACAGATCCCAGTTAAAGCCTTCCGGAACAGGGGGTCTGTCCGCCGGTCGGGCAGGCCACTGCTCCCAGACGGGTCTGTAAGACCAGTTATGGATCTCCTTCAATTTGCCGATCACGCCATCGTTGATCCATTTCAGAATAAGACCATATTCCGGTCTGTCACTCCACGCCAGGAGATGGGTTTTTACGTTTGAGTTCCCGGCTGTCTCAATGGCGAGCTTCCCTTCCGACATCCGGTTGGCGATAGGTTTGTGGGAGATAATATGCTTGCCCTTATCCATGGCGGCGATTGCAAGCCAGGCATGATGATGATCCGGCGTCATGATCTTTATCGCATCTATATCCTCTGCATCTTCAAGCAGTTCACGGTAATCCTCATAAGAACGGCATCCATTATAGTCGCCGGATGGTTTGTGCTTACGGTAATATTTATCTACAAATTCTTTGCCGATATCCCTGCCGCCGGGGACTCCCAGACAGTGTGATCCCCAGTCCGGCTCTTCCAGCGCTTCGCGGATCCTGTCCCGGATATCATTAGGTGACCAGTCAAGATAATTTGTTGTGAATTTATTCGGATCACACACCGCGACAATCTGAATCTCAGGATGCGCAATCAATCTCGTCATTTCTCTCAGACCCTGTGTGCCGCAGCCGATATTGGCAATGGTGATCTTGTCTGAGGGTGCGATAAATCCGGGTCCTCCCAGAACATGCCTTGGTACAATGGAAATGGCAGCTGCCGTGACAGCCGTTGTATTGATAAACTTCCGGCGGGTCATCAAACCCTGTGATTTACCGGCGGGCGATTTGGATTTCATAGATAATCCCTCCTTTTTCTTTAACCGCTTCGTTCAGATAACCGCGAGAATATGTATCAGATATTATTTTTTTAAGTCTTTTTTCGAAAGGGTTGTCAGTTATAAATGATACTTAAATATAATTTGTGAATCAAGCGTCCAGCCTCTGACAATAACCGGTGATCCCGCTTGCAATGTTTCAGGACCGGCTTCATCCCAGGCGTGAAAGCTTCGGGTAAATGCCATTGACATTATTCTTGTCCTTTAAAATTTGACCTGCATCTTCCCCGAACTGTCAAACCAAAGGAGGACAAGCTGCGTTTTTAAACCGGTCAACATAAGTATTATTGCCTGCCTGACGTCAGGCAGGTGGAAGAAACCTGGCCCCAGGGTCCAAAGGACTCCTTCGGAGGATCCCTTAGGGATATACCAAATCTCTGTATGTCTGTATCCTGGATCAAGCAGGAAATATTTCCCTCCACAAAAACATTCCAGCCGCACCACAGGTCAAATTAAACGGTGAAGCATTTTTTGAAGTACCCGGATCGGAATCCCAATTTATTGTGTATACAACACAAGGGACTGTTACTGTCCTTGGAACGCGCTTCAATATCTGGGCACGAAACTCTAGAACACGCGTAATTGTTGAAAATGGCCGGGTCCGCCTTGCTGCTGGTAACACTGATGAAAACGTAATTTTAACCGGTAATTCAATGAGTGAAATCTGCCAGGACCTGCCTCCGTCAAAACCGGTTCAGGTGAATGCAGAAAAATTGCTGGGCTGGCGTTCAGGAAAACTGGTTTTCAGCCGCACAATGCTCTCGGAGATTACAGGCGAGATCGGCCGTTATTATGATATTGACCTTTCCATTGGAACCCCGGGATTGGGGAACAAAACCCTTACGGGAGTTTTTGATAGACTTCCACTGAATAAGGTGTTATATTCAATATGTTCAACATTGGATATTCGCTATCGGTATGAGAACGGACAGTATATTTTTTATAAAGAATCTGTGCCGGATAAATAACGGTTGTTCTCCATCACGGAGCCACATTTAAAACTATAATATTCAGACATATATCATCTCCTGGAAGAATGACTCTGTTCCTTACTTCCAGGCAACCAGATTACTTTTTTCTCGTAAACTCTGAAGAAAAATTTTTACTGTGTGTACAACCTTATCAGGCTATTCAGGCGGGATCAAGGAGACCTGATAATGCGCTTTTTCCATGCGGTTACAGCGGAGAACCGGGATACAAAGTCTAAATGCAATGGCTTTGTGATCCTGTTCTTCTGTCTTTTCTCGCTGTACAGCAGTGTGTATAGCGGAGAATCTGAAATAAACATTATCTCAATCCAATTTAAAGATACCCCCCTGCGGACAGTTTTTGAGCGGTTAGCACAGGACAATCAATTCAATTTTATATTTGACGATGCGCTTGTAAGTGATATCATTGTCACCTGCAGGATTGTCAACGAAACGCCCGCCACTGCTTTAAAAAAATTGCTGGAACCATATCGCTGTTCCTGTGAGTTCCTGACCCGGAAAACTATTATCATCCACCGGAGCGAAGAAGTACATATAAAATATGTTCCTGGTTCCGGTAGGACAAATGGTATGATGCCACGTATATACTAGTAAAAGCCAGTACGTTGGGTACTAATCATGCTGTATCGATACCTTTCAGTTTTCTCTTTAATAGCAATGTTCACTTTGCTGATACCGGCAGGTACACTTGCCGGTACCACCGGGAAAATATCCGGACAGATTTTTGATGGCAGTGAAAACGTACCTTTGATCGGTGCGAATGTCATTGTTGATGGTACACGCTTAGGCGCGGCAACTGACGAGAACGGACTGTATGTGATTCTGAATGTACCACCGGGCACATATACGATAAAGATACTGATGATCGGCTATCAAACCCGGATCATTAAAAACGTCCAGGTGTCTTCAGACTATACCACAACAATAAATGCAATATTAGATACCGATATTCTTGAAGGTGAACAGGTGATTGTTACCGCGGAACGGCCTTTGATCCAGACCGATCTCACCTCCACCGCCGCAGCCATACCGGAGTCGCGTATTTCCGAATTACCCGCCGAGGAAATGGCACAACTCCTGAAACTGCAGGCCGGAGTTACGGTTGATACAAAGGGAGATATTCACATCCGTGGCGGACGATCGACGGAAATTGCGTATTTGATCGACGGTATCCCGGTCACCGATGGCTTTGACCGCTCACAGGCGATCAATGTGGACAACAGCAGTATTCAGGAATTGCAGGTGATTTCCGGAACTTTTAATGCAGAGTACGGGCAGGCTCAATCCGGAATTGTAAATATTATAACGAAGACAGGGACACGCGATCTTTCTGGATCGCTCGCGCTGTATTGTGGTGATTATCTTAGCAACGACCGGGAACTGTTTTATAATATCGACGACTTTGACTTTCTGGCACAAAAAAATATTATCGGACAATTGTCCGGTCCGGTCCCTCTGCTTAACTCAACTTTTTTTCTGGCCTCACGAACCACCATCAGCGAAGGGTGGCTGTACGGTCAACGTGAATTTGCCATGCCCGTCCTGAGCGCAGACGTACAGGGACACACCACCGGGAACTCCAATTCACACCCTGGTGATCTCGTTTATGTCCCAATGAACGATGCAAAAAGACAATCCTTTCATGGTAATCTCTCCATCGATGCACTGGCAAACATACCGATAAGTTGGACATTTTTTTATAACAGGGCCGATGAACGGAAATATGACCAGCGTTTCGCCCGTCTGCCCGATGGCGATAGCCGCTGGTACCTGGAATCATGGGATCTTAATTTCTCGTTAAGTTATCTTTTATCATCATCCACATTTTTTGAAGCCAGATACTCCAGGTTCAATAAAAATACAAGACGCTACCTTTATGAAGATCCGTATGACCGGCGTTATCTGTTTCCCGCCGTTTCAACGGAGCAGGTGTACAGGCGCTTCTTATTGGAGGGGCTGGAATATGTAACCAACCAGAGCAACAATGAACACTATACGATCAATAACCTGACGGAGATCTACAAACTGGATTTCACCTCGCAGGTACATCCGCGGCATCTGCTTAAGGCGGGGGCGGAATACAAACAGTATACACTGAACTATGAATATTTTGAGGTAATCAATAATCCGGACAATAAGATTGAAAATATATTCATTCCCTTTGTTGATGATCAAAGTACCACACGGCATGATATTTACACCAATAAACCGGTTGAGGCTGCCTTTTACCTTCAGGATAAAATTGAATTTTATGAGATTGTGATCAATGCAGGTGTGCGCTATGACTATTTTAATGCACAGGGTTACCTGCCGACGATACTTGACCAGAAAACGGGCAATCGGCTTTCGGCACCAATGAAAAAGAGCAGTATAAAGCATCAGATCAGTCCCCGCTTTGGACTCGCCTTCCCGATTTCCGAGGAGGGTGTGATTCACTTTTCATACGGACATTTCTCGCAGATCCCGGACTTTCGGTCACTGTTCTGGAATTCTGAATATGAAATCAGGCTGGGCGCCTTGTCCACCGAAGTTGGAAATCCGGACCTTGAACCGGAGCTTACGGTAAGCTGGGAACTTGGCTTACAGCAGCAGATCGCTCATGATATGGCGGTATATGCAACGGTCTATTTCAAAGATATCAAGAATTTGCTGGGGCAGGAAATCATCCGCCTCAAAGGTGGCCAGGCCTACGCCCGCTACATAAACCGGGATTACGGCAATGTGCGCGGTGTCACCATTGCTTTGGAAAAACGGCCGACACCGTTCTTATCGGTCAATGTTGATTATACCTATCAAAAAGCCATGGGCAACGCCTCCGATCCATTTGCCGTGTTCACGGACAACCAGGGTACCCCTCCGCGGGAAAGTGAAAAACAGGTCGTCCCGCTCAACTGGGATCAGCGGCATACCCTTAATGCCACAGTGATCTTTGCCAAACCGGACCGGTGGGGTGTCAGTTTTATTTTGCAGGCAGGTTCCGGACTTCCCTACACACCCACCGACCCAAACCGGTCACTGAGGATCTCTTTTGAGAACAGTGAACGAAAACCGGTGACATTCAATGTGGATGTGATGGCACACTATGATTTGCATCTGTGGGGGATCAAATCATCGCTCTTTGTAAAGGCGTATAATGTGTTTGATTTCAGGAATGAAATTGATGTGTTTACCGATACCGGGCGGGCAAGTTTTACGCACGCTCTGAATTATCAGCTGGGTGACCGCCGGCCGGATTATTACAGTCCTCCGCGTTTGGTACTGCTGGGAATGAATATGGAATTCGGCGGACTATCCGGTTCCGGCTCCAATAAGATTCGGGAATAAGGAAATGTGATGAAAAAGCACGCAAACATATTATTTCAGTTGTATTGTATATTTCAGCTGACATCCGGCTTATGTGCCCAGCAAACACCTTTTTCCTCTTCGGTCTCCAATGTCGGAACAACGGCTGCTTCCTTTTTAAATATTGGCGTCGGATCGCGCGCCAATGCCATGGGCGGTGCATTCAGTGCCGTTGCTGGTGATGCAACGGCGCTATACTGGAATCCTGCGGGGATCAGCCAGTGCGAGCATACGGAATTGACCTTCAATCACAGCGATTGGTTCCTTGATATATATCATGAATTCGCGGGCGCTGTCATTCCCGCCGGGCAGCACAGTTTTGGCGTCAGCCTGACCTTTGTCGGTGTGCCCGATCAAAAGGTGCGGACGATCGAGCAGCCGGAAGGCAACGGTGACTATTATAATGCATCCGATCTGATGCTGGGCGTAAGTTATGCAGTTAGGTTCACCGATCAGTTTGCGTTGGGATTTACCGGCAAATTCATCCGCCAGGCGATCTATAATTGTTCGGGCACCGCCGGAGCACTGGACTTTGGCGTGTTGTATCGTCCGTCTTTCCTGAAGTGGCTGGGTGTGGGAATGCAGATTGCCAATTTTGGTACGTCGCTGCAATTTTCCGGGCGGGATATTGATATAAAGGTGGATAATGATCCCAAACACAATTCAAACGACCGGCTGCCCGCATCTCTGAACACACAGACATATCCCCTGCCGCTGATTTTTCGGTTCGGACTGGCGTTTACACCAATCAACACACCGGACAACCGCTTCCTGACGGCCATTGATCTGATCCATCCGTCTGATAATTCAGAAAGTATCAATGCCGGAGCCGAATATGTTTTTCGTGATATCATTTCGCTCAGAACGGGTTATCATGCCCTGTTCGAGAAAGATTATGAAACGACCGGTGGATTAACATTTGGATTCGGTCTGCAGATCTATATTCAAAGTTTTGTGATTGTACTGGATTATGCATATTGTGAGTCCGGTGTCTTACCATCGGTCGACCGGTTTTCCTGCAGTTTCCGTTTTTGAAGCGGTTCAAAAGGAGAAATGGCAAAAAATAATGAAAGGATCAGCGCCGTATGAAGAGCCAATTCTTTCTGGAAAGTATGCAGATCATATCGGGAACGATCTGAGGGAAGTAGTCGCAAATCCCGGATATAAAGAGGATTGAAATCATGAATCAAAAGTTGCTGGTATCAATACTATGGCTGTTGATGATAAATACGACGGCCTATTCTCAGGGCGATTGGGAACTTCTGATCCCTTCGGGAACATCCAATCAGATGTCAGGTTTGTATTTTATCGATCCGTTGAACGGATGGTCGGTCGGGCAGTATGGGACCATTACCAAAACAGGTGATGGCGGGATTTCGTGGACGGTCGTCGAGATCGATTACTTAACACAATTGACCGGCGTCTGTTTCCCGAGCATATCGGTGGGCTATATTGTCGGTGAGGACGGTTTGATTCTTAAAACAGGCAACGGTGGCGACACCTGGGAGAAACTAAATATTGCATTTTCCAACAACCTGTACCGGGTAAAATTTCGGGATGAGTCTCGTGGATGGATCATCGGTGAAAACGGACTGATCCTGTATACAACAAACGGCGGAACCACCTGGGATCAGCAAACCGGTGGCGGGGGAGCATTGTTAAGCGGGATAGAATTTATCGACGGGCAACATGTCTGCGTTGTCGGATATGACCAGACCATATTGATATCAGACGACAATGGCGCAAACTGGCAGTTGATCGAGAATGATTTTTACAGTGACGACTGGGTTTTCAACTATACCGATGTCTATTTTGCCAATGACAGTTCCGGCTGGGCCTGCGGAATTGCGATTGATAAGGTTCATGGCATCGGGGGTCCCGAAGGGTTTATAGCCCGAACATTTAACGGCGGCACAAGCTGGTATTTAATAGATATTAACGAAGTCTATTTTACTGATATTAGAGGTACAAGTATGATTGGGGGGGGAATTATGCCACTCCAGCAAATCTTCTTCAAGGATGACCTGACCACAGGGCTTTGTCTGGTGGCCGGTTCAGCTGATCGTGGCGGAAATTTCCCTTTATATACGCGAAATAATGGGCGCAACTGGAATGGGTTTATCGATGGCTATAATGAAGCATTTGCCGGAGGAGGCCGTTTTAAGTTTTTATCGGATACCCTCGTGATCGCCACGGGATACCACGGTGATATCCGTTTTTCCGATGACAGCGGCCGGAACTGGTATTTTAAAAACGAGGAAGATCGTTTCTGGAATGATTTTCAGATAGGTCCCGACAACACACTGCACGTAATATATCGGAAACCGGTATGGGAAGGGCCTTATGATCCTGTCGAAAATTATGATTATAAACATCTTGTTTCAAAAGATAATGGCCAGACCTGGAACGAAGTCGTCTCCACTATACATTATTCAGACGGTTCAGAAGAAAGTATTGACAAGGTCTTCTATGAAAATATGAACAATTTGGGCCAATCAACGCTGAAATCAGATTCCCGAATATATACCATCCTGAAAAGAAATAAGGGTGACACTACTTTTTCGGTTTTCTATTCAGACGATATGGGACTTAACTATTATGAACTGCGCAATGGCGTACACGCCTGGGATTCCGGCATAGGGGCATGGCAGTTCCTCTCACCTGATACCATGATCTACACGGACCTGTCATATGACGGAAAGGCATTTTACTGTAAGGTCAGTTATGACGGAGGGGTGACCATAAGCAGTAAAGTGTTCTATGAGGTCTGGAATAATATTACGGGGGGATCTGTCTGGCATCCTAATTTTATAAATGATTCCTATTATTTTAACGGTCACACAGGTTTTGTGGTAGGAGATGATGGGAACATTTTGAAAACAGAAGACACCGGGCAAAGCTGGACCAATATCTACAGCCGTGTTGTGGAGGACTTGTGGGATATTGAATTTATCAACCGTAAGACCGGCTTCGTGGTCGGTAATTTCGGCCGTATACTCAAGACAGAGGACGGCGGCAATATCTGGCGCAAAACAGACAGCGGTACTCAGGAAGATGTCTACTGTATCGCTTTCTTAAATGAAACCGAAGGCTGGGTGGGGACAGAATCGGGGATGCGTTATACCATCGATGGCGGTGAATCATGGCATGGGGTTCCCATGCGTTACCAGCACGGTGTTGTTCACAATATAAAATTTGATAATCAGGGCGTCGGCTTTGCCTATACGTTGTGTCCTGATATTAACAGAAATTGGGAAACTATAGATGAATATTCGGGAAGTTATGTCAGGCTGCAGCGTATGACCGATCATGCAACCAGCAATCATGAAGGGAGGAACGTTCCTGATACACATCCTGATAAAATCAGTCTATTTCCCAATTATCCAAACCCGTTCAATTCAATGACACATATTGAATATTACCTGCCGCTGGCCGGATTTGTCAGG
>WOR8_10003712_pt1 | contig 14876 bp, 14 predicted proteins | sample DeeMarSeWOR38_10_FD_19890 | JGI IMG/M metagenome (IMG submission 19890) | reverse complement strand
AATTTTTAAACCGCAGGCCGCGGCAAGCAAGGCCCAAGGTTATCAACAGATCATTAAGCTCGAAGCTTAAAGCATATGAAAATGCGGGGTCAGATCTTTATAATTGACCGATTAATCGGCAAGCGGATCTTCTCCCGTCTGCCAATTTGCCAGATATCGTTCATGCAGGTGAAAATCCTCACCCTTGTGCTCGGTGAGTGTGACATACATATGTTCTCTGGGAATGTCTAAAATCCTGTATAGCAGGTCCATGAATCCTAAAGCCAGGGACCTGCGCTGCTCCATGGTTCGCCCCTCCCTGATATCCGCATTGACCAGGGCAACCCCTTTTTGCGGCTCTTTAACCCGACCGATCGACAAATTGTAGGTATCAAATTCACGGATCGAAATGCTGATGTGGTCGGTTCCCGTGTCCATCACATCTGAAAAAAGTTGCCTAGCTTGTTCAGCAATAGAAATTTTAGCCTCGTCAGTGATGTTTTGGTTAATTTCAAATTGTAAATGTGGCATAAGACCTCCGGAGCAGTTTTAATGGAAAGTAGGGGGACGCACATAAAATTATATGTTTTTAGCTCTCATGTAAAGAAGGTTCGGGTTTCCCGGCTTCGCATTGTCGCGCTTGGGACTTCGCTCTGGAAAGCTTCCCCTTCGTTTAAACTACGGAGGTCAGGAAGCTGTGGCGGTCAAGAAACTACGCCGGACAAGACGCCGCGGCAAGCAATGGTCCGGAGCGGCGGCAAGAAAGTTATAATTTCATAGACGTCCCTGATAATATTTAGCATTGATTTTAGAATTTTCTTTAGATACCATTTAAATCTCAAAGATATGAGGGTTTAAAATAAAGACCAACGCATCTGTTTTGGGTGACAGTATGCCATCTGTCTTTAAAAAATCGAGCCGAGTTGCCTTATGGTGGCTTGGCTTTTTTGTTGATAAAAGCTGATGGCGAAAGCAATGCTGAATGCGCGTTACAGACTAAGTATCAATCCTTAACTTATGATTAACACATCCTAATGGTTTAAATGCGATGGCCGACATTTTCATAAGCTATGCCAAAAAAGACAAATCCGAAGTAGAACCTATTGCGAATGCTCTAAAAAAAATCGGCTGGCAAGTGTGGTGGGACCCAATTATACCCGCAGGTAAAGATTTTGATGAGGTTATTGCGGAAGAAATTGCTAAAGCAAAATGCGTCATCGTCATTTGGACTCAGACTTCTGTAAAGTCTAAATACGTTAAAGGTGAGGCCCGTGATGCATTGAAACGAAATATTTTGGTCCCCGTGAGTATCGAACCTAACGTCGAACCACCATATGATTTTCGTAGCACACAAACGATATTTCTTACTAATTGGGGCGGTTCAGAAAATTTCCCTGGATTTCAGAAACTAGTCACTGACGTCGAAAATATCATCGGAAAACCAAAGATTGATTTTGAGGAGCGTGAACCTGGGGATGTCGAAAGGGAACAAAAGCTAAAAGAGGTAGAGGAGAAAAAACGCAGACGAAAGGAAGCAGAGGAAGAGCAGAAGCGCAAGGTATTGGAGCAGAGCGCAAAGGAAGAAACTACTATCAGCCAAAAACTACAACGGATAAAATGGATTGCCTTAATTGGCATTTCATTTTTACTTATTGTTATCGTTCTTTTCCTATTCAGCTCGCTTAAAAAACTTACTTTAGCATTGTGGAACTATGACCTATTTCTGGTCTGGTACATCATTGGTGTTTTGCTTGTTGTCCCACTTTATTGGGCCGTGTTACATTTCACAGATATTGATAGGCGCGCTCAAGCGACCAAATTAAGTTTCTTATTAATTGGATTTTTGGTTACGTGTGCCGTTATTTGGAGAGCAGTTCTTAACATTTTCTATATATTGTGCGACCAGAACTGCAAAGTACCAATGGGTCTTTGCAATTCGGCCAGCTACCTGACATACGTTGCCCTTTTTGCGATAGCGATTCCAACATTAGCCTGGATTATCTATGTATACACGCAGGAAAACGCTGAACGTGCAAATAGATCTAAAATCTATAAATATTTCATTATACTTTGTATGTACCTGCTATCATGTAGATTGGCATGGGAAATCTTAGACGAGATGGCCAGACATTATAAACCTTGTGCCTAATCCCTATGACGACGTTGTTAGACCAAGCCAAAGGGATTATGAAAATGGGATCGGACCATGGCAAGTTACTGCCGATTCGGGTCCAAAATTGCGCTTCTAAGGTTAAAAAACGACTTGATTTTGTGCCGATTCATATATAAATCATATAGTTAGCGTGGCCCGAGCCTATTAGCAGGACTTTAGACTTCAAAGCGGGCCATTGACGTATCATGGGCGGAAGATTCGGCAAATATGGTGACCTCAAGCGCCGCAAGGCGTTGCAGCGTGGCCGCAGAGAAAAATTTAAAATGGAAAAAACCCGGCTGACGACCTTGCGCAGTCGTCGTGGTTTACTGCCCCATGAGCAAAGATCTTCGCCCCAAAACACCGCCAAGTCCTATAAAACTGCGGTTGTGGCCATTCCGCCCGATCACCTCTGGGGACCGATCCAACGGCTGCGCAAACAGCACGACCGGCACTATCGGCGCTGGATGCCGCACATCACACTCCTCTATCCCTTCCGGCCGGTCGCGGCCTTTGAGCAGGTAGCGCCGCTTCTGACCCGGGTCTGCCGTTCTGTGGAGCCGTTTGAGGTCAAATTGAACCGTTTCGATCTTTTGATTCACACGCGCCGCAAGGCCACCCTCTATCTGATCCCCGAGCCTGCCAATGCACTCAAAGACCTCCAAAAAGCACTGCTGGAAACAGTGCCCGATTGCGATGACGTAACCCGTTTTGCCGGCGGGGTTACACCCCACCTCAGCGTGGGCCAGTTCCGCAGCCAGGAGGCCCATACATTCTGCGTTAACCTGCAGGCCGCCTGGCAGCCCCTTGCCTTCACCTTGGCACACGTCAATTTGATCTGGCGCAACGATCCGCCGGATGATGTCTTTCGAATCGGTCATGTGCTGTCTCTTGGGGAATAGAGGCGCCTGCGGCGCCAGCTCCCCGGTTAAACCCGCTGCGCTAATCTCTGGTGAGCTGTTTAACCCCGGTACCATCTTCCGGAGCTACGGGGCAAGCGGGGCAGGCTTTGTTTCTTCGAAACAATTTAACAGGGTAAATTGATTCGTTAAATGGTAAAAACCAGTGCCGCGAGGCTGATACGGCTTCGCTTGAGCCAGGTACGCCGCGGCAAGTCCCTGGGACAAGACGCTGCGGCAGGCGCCTCGCGATAAGGCATAGCCTTCCTCGGGAAAGCTGGTCGGACAAAAACTATCATCGCTTCGCGATGGAGTTCACTCCTATAACCAATCATCCAGTTAACTAATATACCAATCAACTAATGAATCAGATGGGGTTTTGAAATCACTTTTAGGCAGGTTCAGCTTCAAAAGGGGGCAATGCATGGTAATACAATTGATTCCACAGTAAAATCGCTACTGAAAGGGTCTCGCATACAGGGGTTTTGTTGTCACAAACCGTACAACCGATCGAAAATGCCTGATGATCATTAATTTTACAGGTGACTTGTGCGATACAGCCACAGCCACATTCCTTTAGTTTCATGATACACCCACATGTTGTTTGTTAGCCTTACATATCTATATATAATATAAAACATTTGCTGTTGATTACAATGTTCCTGCACAATTCAAGGTTTGACCCTATCTGCTGATATTTAATCTCTTCACCATATACTCTATCGTACGACCAACTGTTGAATTCGCGAGGAGATCCCATTCCTCATCCGGGATCTCGGTATCAAACTCCTTTTCGACAGCCATGCATAGTTCAATTGAATCGAGATCGTCCGCGCCTAAATTATCAGTATAGGATGTATTATTCTTAACCGTATTCGGATTTATATTGAATTGTTTTGCGACGATGACCTTGACCCTTTGCGCAATATAATCTGCACTTAATGTAAAGGATTCATCGGGTTCCCCAGGAATTTTTTCCTGATCAGGCTTATGAACATCAGTTGATGCCAATTTTTTTCCCAGAATATCCTGGATTGCAATCAACAATTTTTGATATTCTCGACTCGCACGCTCCCCTTTCCAGTTCATAAGGTCTGCAGTTTGGATTCGCCTGAACTCAAGTGGAATCTTGACTTCATCTAACAGTACAGGGATAAGGATATTTCTTCGTTTGCCCTCAGCTGCCTCTGTTTTTACCCAGTCCGACCGCACCGAGTTTTCTGACCAAAGGACGATAACGCATTTGGCGCTGTCGATTGCTTCCTCGATGACCGAATCAAATGTTTGACCCGGTGGAATTTCCGGATCCCACCATATAGATAAGCCTTCCTGCTGCAGTGTCTCAGCAAATAATCGCGCCTTTTCTCTGTCTGAACGAGCGTAGCTGATAAAAATGTCACCCATATTGAATTACCTCCGACTAATTTTTGTTATCCGTCTTTTTCTTTCTAACTGCCTGGGATAAGGGGCTTCTGTGAACTTTTGACATTTAAACTTGCAGGTTCAATGTGTCAAGGTTCAGGGTTCATAAAAACAGGTGCACGGTAAAAAATGCAGGAATCTAGTTTATTTCAATTGCTCGTAAAATTGGATGGGACTGAGTTCGGGATAGTCGCCGGTGGGAGCCAGAAATTTTCGAATATCCAGACACAAATGACATTTGGATACGTAACCGTCGCTGAGTTCGTGGTAGCCCCTTTCTGCGGCAAAGTTGAAAAGCCCCTGCATGTCTTGATTGACCAGAAATTTGAGGACCGGGCGGTTTTGAAGGTCGATCCCATCCTGCAAGAGTTGATCCAGCTTAAACCAGCTGCCCAATGAAATCCCGCCGCAATAGCCGGGCATGAAATTGCCGTAATTGTCGAAATGATTGTGCCAGCTGCGCAGAAAATCCGGCAGACAGGGGGTGCTGAAAAACCGTTTGGCCGCATCGCCGGGATAAAGGCCTTTGAGCTTTTCTGCCGCGCGCCCCATTAAGAAGAGCTCCACCCGGTCGGATACGGATTCTTCCCGCGTCAGATTTAGATATTCATCAATAGAGAGCCTGCCGGTGACGCCCAGCTGCTTGAACAAATGATAGTATTCCAACTGGTAGATCATCACATTTGGCCCGAAGACGGCCTGGCTGATGCGGATGCAGCGGTCGGTCCTTTCAAAAGGGACGTATTCCGTATAAAACGGATTGACCGAGATCATAATCCCTTTTAAGCCCTTTTCCTTGAGGGTCTGGAGGCGTTCGAAGGTCAATTCATCGGTTTTGCACCAGTAGCAATTGGTTTCGACAAAGGTAGATGGGATCTTGAGGGTTTCGGCAATTTCGACGGCCTCGCGCAACAGCTTTAAGTTCAAAAAAGGCTCCCCGCCGGAAAAATGCAAGCCGTGGTTCAGGCTCATGTGTTGCGGGCCGTAGGGACTGGGTTCGATCACTTCGGCCAGCTGCGGCAGATATCGTTCCAACCGGTCGACGGTGATCCAATCACCTGCCCATTGCGGCGAGCAGGCATACATGCAATGCCGGCACTCAGCCGGGCATTTATAGGACAGCATCAGGCCGCCGGAGATGGGTTGCGGGATTTTCATTTCTTTGATCCTTACAGCTCCTGTCGCCTGACAATTAGGCGGAAGTCCTTGCCGGGCGCTGGTCGGGTGTTTTTGAATACTTCTTTTTGGGTCGCATGGGTAACGAGCTCAAAGTAAAACTGGGGTGGCAATAGGATAAATGCGCCCACCGTGTATAGTGGGATCAGCAGCCGCTTGATCCGCTCAAGCAGATACTGCCCGCTGCTCCTGAACTTTAACGAGTACCAGGCTCCCAGTCCCGAAAGCAGGAACAAAAGAGGCATCATCCACAGATCGAGGAAAGCGACGAACACGGTTAGCAAGAGGCTCTGCTGGGCATTTTTCAGGTGCCAGTCCAACTTATCGAAAAAAAGGCCGCTGTGAAAGACAAAGACAGCCAGCGTCGCCACCACCCTCACCCAATCAATATCGTATCTTCGTTCTTTCATGAATATTTTTTTGCCATATGGCAGAATACCCATTTTTCTCGGCGATAGGTCTGACATCCAAGATTATTTATTGATTTATTGTGACCGAATTACAAGCACAAATTTGGGGGATTCTTATGAAGGATTTCAAAAGGTATCTTATGTGAAATAATCTATTGTAGTGTTAAATAAAATATAGCCAAAGCTGAATCCATAATTTGTAAATTAATGCTCCTTGAATAGCAAAACGATTTTTATGACAGGCCACCATGGCATCTGCCATTTGGAGTTGTTTCGGCTTCTCGTGATGCCGTTGTTTTTATCGATTCCGCTTTTCTATTATATGGTAAACGGTCCAAAACAAACGCACGAACATCCGAGAAGCCTGCTTTTAGCCACCTCAAACCTCCATAAAAAAAATTAACCCTTGATGAGTTGAGTCATCATATGGTTTTTATAGTAGTGTTGAAGCTGGGTGACATAAAATCTCGATTTATCCTAATTTTTAGAAAGAATATGTCAGAATAATTTCTCTAATAAAGAAAAAATCCCTTGCAATTGTTCGAATAAATCCGCTCAATTCAATCGAAGGTTAAATGTAATTTAATAAAAAGTAAATCACAGTACCGATTACAAGCAGAAAAATAATAGGTGAAAAGACATTTCCCTTACTCATTGAATATTGCCTGAACATGCGTTTACCATTAAGGTAATCGAGGGCGCTGTCCATAACAGCTCTTTTAAATGCTGATAGCGTTGGCTTTTTACAATGGGGGCAAAGTGTAAGATATTTGTCTATATTCTTCGTGTTGTATTGGTACCAGCTTACATATCGTTCAGGAGAGCTAATTGTTTGATCTACATTCCGCTTGGCACAGGTGTTCGGAAGAATTAAAACCTTCTCTTCCTCTATCACAGAAGTATCATTTTCAGGGCGATTATCCTCTGTATGTCTTTGTTGTTTTTTCTGCATAATGCTGCTCTTTCGTCTATAATTAATCCCAAAAAAGTTGTCAGATATTATTTCTTTTTCTTTGTTTTAATCTGCAAAAAGATTAAACAAAGCCTATACAAAAACACTTTTAGAAATGTCGTTGCAGTAAAATCTGAGCACCCTACTAAATTTAGAACGCTAAGGTAGTAAAATGGCGGGATTAATTATTTGAAATGTGGTTCTTTTTCTAATTCCTTAGAGGTAAATTCGCACTTACTAAAAACAAGAAGAATATGAGATGTTAACATTTTTTTATATCGTAAAAATTGTAAAATTATTTAAATGCAATATTTATTCCAATCAATCTAAGTGTAAAATTCATATATTTACAATATGTTAGGTTTTGGGCATCTATAAAACAATAAATAAACATGAAGTTAATTTCATAAATTTAGGTAAGAGCTGAAATATAATCTCAAATTATTGAGGATCCAGGTTTAAAATGGAGTATTTCAGGTTTCAATACAGCATTTAAACCTGTGATAAATAGCAGATATTCACTCTGTGTCTTGAATATCAAGTGGATTGTTCTTTCGTCATTGGGTTATCAAAAAGAAAGAGAGGACATCCTCGATTAGTTTTGGATAATATTTGTATTCCAACATCATTAACCGAATAGGATGTCCCCTTTAGGTTTGTAATGAGATTATGGTTTGGTTGGTTTCAACACACCGTTTTGATCCCGTCTCAATGGGTAAGGTTGTTTAGGTAAGGGTGCCCCTGGGGATTCAAGAACGGATACCCCATATTTCCAATCTGGCGGGCAAATGGCAATATATCTAGCGTATCCACCTGATCCCCCTTCGGGTTTGGCGAATCCAATTGAAATTAACGCGCCTGCCTCAGGCACTTTATCCAAATTCGTCACACCTTCAGCCTGACAAAAATGATTATGCAAAAGCCAGTATTCGCCTTCAAGGTTAGGGGTGGTATCCGTATCCAATGGTTCGTGGCCGTGAAATAAAATTTTTCGTTCAAGATGTAAAAATTTCAACGCATCAAGAGATACGCCCGGAAAAGGTTTTTTGTTGTAACGTTTAACATCTGCCCACTTTTTATGCCAATCCGAGCGGACCATTACAACAGAACCTTCCGGAATTTTTCCGTGTTTAGCTTCCCATGCTTTAATATCCTCAACCGTGCAGTGATAGCCCGCGTCATTTTTAACCTTTTCATGGATATCGATAACGACCAATGGTCTGATTGCATAGGTTGCAGGCAGATCGCTGATTGTGGCGCCGTATTCTTCCCAATGGGCGGGCGGGTCTAGCTGGGTTCCATATTGGTCTGTAGGTATTTCATAAGAAGTTGCAATGAATCCGTGTTTTTCATATGTAAATTCTTGTCCCTTTTCTATATATCCAGGCATATCCGCCCCTGCTGTGGTTGGTTTGAATTTGGCATTCCCAAATCCAGGCCATACAGCGATGGTGGGACTAAAGGCATGGGTTAGATCAACATATTTGCAATTTTTGAAAACTGACTGATAAAGGGACCAAAGGTCGGTTTTTGCCGCGATTGAAAAGCTGGAAGAAAAGATAAGCATTAAAAGAATCGTTGATAATCCAAATAGTCTCTTCATCTTGTTCCTCCTTTCGTAATAAGGTTATTGTTGGTATGAAAACGCTATTTTTCGTTAATCCCCATCAATCTGCATATACCCAACCCATAATTTTGCGAGCATAAAAGGAATCGAGTCTTTCAATAACTAAAGTTTCTTTATACAACGATTCGCTTCTATACAATAGAAATGTTTATTCAAGTATTTTTATGGATGAATACTTCGAATTGTTATTGTTATCAAAAATCTGCCAAAAAGCACTACACTGTAATAATTAAAAAAGAGAGTGCATGGGAATGCTGGGGTGGTGATAGCTTGCCAGCAGCACAACTACACAAAAATGTCATGTTGAGTGTACCAGAAAAACACCGACATTGCAGATATGCTAATATATCACAAAAGCTTTAATGATGCTTTTTAGGTAATCCCAATTAACTAGCGCGATCCTCAATCGCTCTGTGCAAATTTTATATATCCAACTTGTCCGCCACCCAGGCCAATCCCAAACGGGTCAAGGTATCCCGGGTGGGGTTTCCGGTTTCCGCGTCCCAGCCGCATTGGCGATAATATTCGGTCAAGGCCTTTTCAAATGCGGCCCGGTCGACGTTCCAGCCATCGCTGGGGCCGCCTTTCAGCGGTTTATCAAAAAATTTTTCCGGCAGCGTGTCTTCCTGCCGGGTGAATTGTTCTCTGGCGTTGAATGCCCGCATCATGTTCAACCGCCGCTCGCCGACCTGTTGAAGTTCTGCGACGGTCACATCCCAGCCGGTCACCGCTTTGATCATCTTGACCATGTGCTCAAAACCGTACAACTGCCAGGAAGGTCCCCAGACGAAATGACACAGAGCGAGGCTATCCATCATGCTGTAAGTCTGCTGCGTTTTGCAGGCAAATTCGACTTTGCCTGCATCCAGGCTCTGAGCCGGCAGCGGATGGTTGAGCCCGATGGCTTTGAAGCGATCTTTGAACGCAGCGTAGGCGTCTTCGGTGACCATGGGGTCGTGCTCACTGCTCATGTGATCGGCACCGAATGGATTGACGGCGTAAATTAAGGCAAGGCTTTTTTTCAACTGCGGCATATGGGCCGGTGCTTCCTGCTTTTTGCTGGTGATCAAAAATTGTTCACCGCATCCCAGTTCTGCCGCAACCCGTGCAGATCCCTCGGCCAACAGGTTGCCGAAGCCCCGGCGTTCGCCGATCATACGCGTCAGCTCTACCATGGTGTCCGCATCGCCGAATTTGATGGGTATTCCGCCCGTGTGTTCTTCGGTCAGACAGCCCGCTTCAAAAGCTTCCATGGCCCAGGCGATGGTGGCGCCGCAAGAGATGGTATCCATTCCATAGGCGTTGCAAATCTCGTTGGCCTTGCAAACCGCCGCCAGATCATCAACCCCGCAATAGCTACCAAAGGTGGCAACGGTTTCATACTCCGGACCGCCGTAGAGGGGATCCACCGTAAACGGGCCATCCTCGATGGCCACCACCCGCTTGCAGCGGATGATGCAACCAAAACAGGTGTCGCGCCCGGAGCGGTCCTGCCGTCCGTCTTTGCACCCGCGCAGGACCGTATCGTACATTGTTTTGCCGTCAATGCCCTTCCAGCCGTCAAACACGCCCCTGGTAAAATTACGGGTCGGCAAACCGCCTGTGGCCTGCTGGCCGCCAACGCCGCCTGCGGTGCCGTATTTGCCCAAACCGGCTACGCCGGACCCCGGAAATGCCTTGGCCCCCCATTGCACGACCTCCTTAAAGGCGGCTGAATCGGCGATGGAAGGCTTGTTATTACCGCGAACGGCAATGGCTTTTAAATTTTTGCTGCCCATGACGGCGCCCATGCCGGTCCGTCCGTTGGCGCGGTTGCACATGTTAATCAGAGAGGCGTAGCGCACCAGTTTTTCACCGGCCGGTCCGATCTGTAGAATTTCGATGTCTTTCTCGTCTCCCAATTCCTGCATAATGGCCGCCTGGGCGTCACCGGTCGTTTGACCCCAGATATGCGAGGCATCCTTCAATTCGGCCCGGCCGTCATCAATCCACAAATAGACCGGTGACGCTGCCCGGCCCTTGATGATAATGGCATCAAATCCGGCAAACTTGAGCTTTGCCGGCCAAAAGCCGCCGCACTGCGAGTCACCGATCATCCCACTTAAAGGCGATTTGGCTGTGGCCGTCATGCGGCTTTGCCCGGACACCGGAGCACCGGTTACCACACTCAAGCTGAGCGCCAACATGTTGTCCGGACCGAGTGGATCGGCGCCGACGGGCATCTCGTTCAGCAGATAATACAACCCAAGGGCACTTCCGCCCATGTATTTTCGGTAAAATTCCTGCGGCGGTTCCTCCACTGATATGCTGGATGCCGATAAATCAATCCTTAAAATCCTGCCGTTATACCCGTCTGGCATTGTTACCCTCCAATCTTTTTTTGGGTATACTTACTCTGAAATCCGGGTTGAGTCAATCGAAGCTGAAAGCTCATTTTAGTCAAATAGTTAATCGGTCGAATAGTCAAATCGTCAAAGACGATTAAATAAAAATAATTTATCCGCAAATTCCGCAGATTATAAAACCCAGTGTTGGTTTCAGGTGTCCCGGCTTCACCTTTTTGGACCTACGCCGTGGCAAGCCCAGCTTGGCCTTAGCAAGCTTCCGTCGACGTCAAGACTATGCCGGACAGGTCGCCGGAACAGGTCGCGGCGGATAGCAGGGTTAGACACCTATGGCACCAGCTCATAGTTTAAAGCTCAAAGCCAGGCGGTAGGAAAGTTATAATTTCATGGACGTACCTTTTAAATTCTATTTTCTAATGATGATCTAATAAAATTTTTCTTAATTACAATTGCAGAATTTTAATATAGGGTACCTTGTTGACGCGATGATGGACCAGAAAGCCCGAATAGATCGTTTGGAGCGCGTTGTTCAGGCTTTTGATTCTGAAGGAATGCAGAGAAAAAGAATGAAAAAACCGTATTTGATAGATGACCTATTTTAACAACAAAGGAAGGGGGAAATTATGGCACCTCCGAACCCGACAATCGTTGTACCCGGCATCACCGCAACCTATTTAAAAGACCATTATCCACTTCCACCGGAAAAAATGTGGACGGTCCTCACCAAGGAGTTCGAACGGATCGCCTTGCACCCGGACGACCTGCGATACGAAGCCATTGAGCCGGCGCGCGTGGTCCCGGACCAGTTGTATGAGATCGCCTACAAAGAATTGGTCGAAGAGCTGCGTTTTAACCTGCGTGAGAAAGAAAGCCAGCCGGTGCCGGTCTTTCCTTTTGGATATGACTGGCGCCAACCCCTCGAGATCACCGAAAAGGAGCTGGCACGGTTTATCGAAGAAGTCATCAGCCGAACACTGCTGTTGAAGCATTATGCCAAATCCGAGTATGCCAACGATCCGAAAGTCAATTTGGTCGGACACTCTATGGGCGGGCTGATTATCGCCGGATACCTGGCGAGCGAGAAGAAAAAAGCGCCGGTTGGGAAAGTCGTCACCTTGGCGGCCCCTTTCCAGGGCTCTTTCGAGGCGGTGATCAAGGTGATCACCGGCACGGCGGATTTAGGGACCAAGGCCCCGAGCTCCCGCGAGCGTCGCGCAGCACGTCTGACGCCGGCGCTTTATCACCTGATTCCCAGTTTTAAAAATGGACTGCTACCAGAGTCCCTGCCGGATGGGGCGCTGTTTGATCACGCCAATTGGCAAAAAAGCGTCATCGATACCATTGCCGACTATATTCGAAACAGAGGCCTGCCGGGAGAAGCGCCGACCAAACGCGCTTTGAATCTGTTCGATGGCATGCTTAAACAAGCATACGCCCATCGGAAACGGGTTTCCAACTTTAATTTGAGCGATGCCGGACTGACTCAGGATGATTGGCTGGCGGTCATTGGTGTCAATGCAAAGACGCGGGTAAGACTGACGCTCAAGAAAGCAGGCCAACGGATGCATTTTGATTTAAAGTCCGCAGATCGCGACAACCGATGGGGCCATGCGGACCCGGCAGTGGCCCGCATGACCGGAGACGGAACGGTTCCCTTTGAAGGTGCCGTTCCGCCATTCATCGATTACCAGAAATTAGTGTGTGTCTCTCCGGATGACTATGGCTACTGGGAACTTCAGGACAGAGCGGTGACCAAATTGGCCGGCTTTCACGGTATCCTTCCGAATATGAATATGCTGCACCGCTTGATTGTGAGGTTTTTTACCGGAAAGAAAGATAAGTATAAAAACACCTGGGGCAGGCCGGCACCGGGCGTTGACAACTGGGTTTCGCCGATTGAAGGACTAAGGCTGCGCGAAGAAAAGTGAAGTTTCCCCGCGGCAAGCCGTGTGGCATTCTTACGAAGGAGAGTAAAACGATAAACCAGTCGGCCGAATGTTGCCGAGCTCTATGGTTGACAACCCAGATAGGGGGCAAATCTTTTACTTTGGCAAGGGTTCTGGATCAGTAGCGAGAAAGTTATAATTTTATGGGCGTCCTTAGTTAATAGTTACAGAAAGAATGGCGTTATGACAGATCGAATGCAAGTGCTTAAGAAAGATGAGCTAAGCTTAATTCATGATACCTCCGTAGAAATTCTGACAGATACCGGAGTGAGATTCAACTCGCACAAGGTTCTTGAGATTTTTAAGCAACATGGCTTCAAAATGGATGGCACACGGATTTTCATCACTGAAAATGACGTAAATACAGCTCTGGAAACTGCGCCACCGCGTTTCACTCTCCGCGCCCGAAACCCTGTCCACAATGTGGCCATTGGAGAGGATGACTTTGTGTTTCTGCCCACCGGCGGGGCACCGAACGTCGTTACCGCTGAAGGTGGACTGCGACCGGCAACGCTTGAAGACTATCACACCTGTTGTCGATTGGTTCAAACATCAGATCAACTGGATATGAATGGCATGCTGATGGTCCAGCCCACGGACATCCCTGCACAAATAGCACATCTGGACATGCTTTATGCCAGTATGGTGCTATGTGATAAAGCGCATGTGGGAACCGCAATGTCCAGACAGGCCACTGTAGATTGTCTCGAAATGGCCGCAATAGAGTGGGGCGGCAAGGAGAATCTAAAGTACCAACCGGTGATGGCAACTATAGTGCACGCAATGTCACCCCTTAAATATTCGGCTGACGAGGCGGAGGCTATCGTCGACATGGCGCGCTTGGGACAGCCGCTGGTAATAACGAATATGGTAATGGCGGGCACCAGCGGTCCGGTATCCTTGCCGGGCCTGCTCGCATTAGCCAATGCCGAGATCCTTGCAGGACTGGTGTTAGCACAACTGGTATCTCCCGGATCCCCGGTAGTCTACGGATCTGTATCTGCTCCGGCCGACATGCGAACAATTATTTCGGCGGTCGGCGCACCGGAAGCCGTTGCTTTGGCGTCGGCCATAATTCAATTGGCCAGATTTTATAAATTACCCTGTCGCACCGGTGGAATGCTGACGAACGCTCACTGTCTAGATGCCCAGGCTGCGGCCGAAGGTACACTTATGATGACGACGGCGGTGCGCAACGGCGCTAACTTTATTTTCCAAGCCTGCGGACAGTTGGGCTCTTATGTCTCGATGAGTTTTGAAAAATGGCTATTCGATGAGGAAGTTTGTCGCACGCTCCGAAGAACACTTACCGCCATGGATATTACGGTCGAATCCATTGATGTTGATACAATCAAAAGTGTTGGCAGTGACGGAAATTATCTGACCCATGAAACAACATTTAAACATTGTCGGAATTTATATCAGCCGAAACTATTCACTCGTGATGATTATCAAAAGTGGCGCGAAAAGGGAGCAAAGAGTGTTTCCGAAGTCGCGGCGGAAATGCTGACCAAACGTCTTGAAGAATATAATAAACCGCCGATTGATGACGGATTGGAACAGGCGTTAAGCGAATTTATTACAAGAAGAAAGAAACTTCTTTTATCTTGAGTGAGTATTAAGATAGCAATCGGTTAAATATAATTTTATTGACATCTCATTGCGTTTGCAAATATAAAATTGTAAATGGTGCGCTTGCTGAAGCTCAATCTCAAACGAACATTGATCTGACCTGGCTTTTCAATTCTTTCTTCTATTCACATTCACCTGGCGAGCGAAATCTGAAATTCTAATCTGCTTTCCAAGTGAAGTCTCCCCACGGCAAGTTGTGAGGCATTCTGGCGAAGGAGAGTAAAACGATAAACAGATCAGCCGGATGTTGCCGAGGTCTATGGCGGACAACCCAGATAAGCGGCAAATCTTCTATTTTGACAAGATTTCTGGTTCATTAGCGAGAAAGTTATAATT
>WOR8_10003710_pt1 | contig 14880 bp, 8 predicted proteins | sample DeeMarSeWOR38_10_FD_19890 | JGI IMG/M metagenome (IMG submission 19890) | reverse complement strand
TACACACTCATGCTCACCCTTGTACTCAAACTGACCTGGAATTGGATTGCCGTTTTTCTGGGGAATATCCTCTTCAGAGAGTGCAACATGAAGGTGTGTTTCAGTAAGACACCAATCAGAATCTAGGAAGATTGAATATTTTACATATAAAATATCTCCCTCGTCCCATACCAGAACTTCTCCAACCTCAATATTTTGACCTGCTATAAGTTCTATTGAAAGTGGATCAGCAGCTGTATGGAAGAGTTTAGCGGTTCCACTGGTACCCGTATCTGCATTTTGAGCCGGTTTCACTGGATCTTTTTGACAACCCGTCAAAAAAATTCCCAGCATTAACAACACTACCAAAAAATTCAAAAATTTCTTCATAAATTAGGCCTCCTTAAAATTATACCATGAAATTAAATGCCCTCCCTGCTTAATACTATCCCTTCCCTGGTTTTACTTCATAAACAAAAAACTATCTCCTTGAAATCTTACCTCCTCTTGTTTTAAGTTTTGCGTTTTTTAATTAATTCAACGAATCTTTCTAATTATTGCGATGATTAACAAACCACATGGAGTTACAAGTCTGTACTCTGTTTTTTTCTCTCCCTAGATTTTTCATTATTCCGTCAAAACGCACGTTTATTGGATTAAAATATCTTTTGCAGTTGAAAAGCTATAGCGTATTTCACCCCGGCAATTAATCTAGCAAACCGCTTACAATAATTAGAGGGATTCTTTGGCCAATTCCAGATGTAAAAAAGCCGTCCTACTCCGTAGCAAGTTTTTTAACAGATACAAAGACCATTATGGAAATAAATTAATTAGAAGCGTACAAATATTACAAATTTCTCCCGAAAAAAATCAACAAAAAAATTTTTTTCAATAGTGATTAATTATTGGGGATAGTCTTTCTTCAAAGCATTTGATACATGATTTTGGCAGCTTGAATAGGGCAATAAAACAACAATTCGGGCATCAGAAAGAAGGCTCGAGGAGTGAATTATTATGCTTAGATCGGATTATCAAAAAAGTCAAAAAAAGGAACAGATCTTCACAAACAATTTTGGGATGGCATCGTTTCAAATTTTGCAGGAAAATAAATTACAGCATTTAGGATCAAGTTAACCATAAGAAAACAGCCGGGGGAAATCCCCGGCCGTTGTAATAACAATATAGGTCTAATCTGTGGACGGCTGTTTGGTATTATTGATTCACTATCAAGTGCGTGTCAGCACTTACGGACACTCATTACAGACAACTGCATGAGCCACCAGCCAAACATTGCCGTCTCCGGTATCATTTGAAAGCGCAACATTGAAGGTATAGGAGGCTGCATTAGGATCGAATTCAACTATATTGCCGTATTGTCCGGGTGCGATTGTTGTAGGCGAATCGTCACCGGCATAAAGATGCGCCTCTTCTAGACAATAACCGGTGGACATATTATAAGTCACACTGGCTTTCGCGCCGTCCCAGTTAACAGTAAGTGTTCCGACAAGCACGCCTTTATTAGTATCGTTTAAGCCCGCACCTGCCCAGATATCATAGCTGGATTCACCTGTTTCAGTAAGTTCTATCGCCCAACCCCAGCGGTTTCGTGTCAGTTCCAGAGATGGCAAGTTTTCCGGATTACTCTTTTTCATAGTTGTCCAGACATAACCTCCTTTGGCGAATGCTGTCTCGCAGAAAGGCGGCTGCGGAGGACCAAAGTCACAGCAAACTGTGTAGAGTCCATAATACCACCATGCACCGGGGGTATTTGGATCGACAGGCCCGCCATAGGCAGTTTCTTCATCAGTCGTATTACCATCACAGTCTTTAAGGTCCACTTCAGCATGAGTAACTACATAGAGTTCTAAATCGGCATTACATACATCTTCCACCCCAACAAGGCTGACCTGATCCCATGGGATAACGAAGGTATACTCAGTCAAACCTGTTGCGTCATACTGAGCTCCACCGTCCTGCTGAGCCATTTGACCGGGGGAAGGTCTTGAAGTACCTCCACCATCTATGAGAGTCAGATCGTTTCCAATCCAAATATGCAGAGTACCAAACTCGGCATCGATTGCAGGATCAAGAGCATCGGGGATACCATCGTTATCTGTATCGATCATACAATCAGGATTCTGATAGTCAAGAGTATAAGTTACGTATATATTATCTGCATCATTTTCTACCGTAATCGACCCAACATCAATAGTCTGTCCGGCCCTGAGGTCCCAAATCGTGGTTCCGCAGGTACCCTCCTTATTGAACGACGCTGAATTGGAACCCTCTGGTGTTGAAAGCTGTGGTTCGGTTGGCTTTTCGGCGCTACAACTCACCATAAACGCAACAACAGCTACAGTTACAAGAATTAGGATTGCATATGCTATTTTTTTCATTAATTACATCTCCTTTATATAATTATCATATAAACAAGTTTCTTCCCTGCTCAATTAGTTACCTTCCTTGGTTGTACCAGACAAATAAAATACTATCGTTTGAACTTCTGCCTCCTCTTATTATGGATTAAACATTTTTTATTTTCTTAAATGAATATTTCTGATTGGTTTTCTCATTCACATTTTAGACCGTATTGCGCCCCGGTATCCTATTTTTCCCTTCCTGGATTAAGCTCCTACTCCATTAAGGAAAATTTTAAATGGATTATAGTAGCTCCTCAGGTGAAACCTGAAGATTATTCTGACCTGATAGCGCTACGATGGCATAGGTCAGAATAGAAAAGGTAATCAATGTTAAGCCGCGGATTTAACTGGAATCGTCTATACTTCAAATAAGTTTTTGATCTAATTCAGCGACTCTTCAGCAAAAATTCTACAAACTTTAATTTTACAAACTTACAGCTCAAAAATCAATTAATAAAAATTTTTAATAGATTACCAGGATTGGCTGATTTGGAAAAAACTTTTTTGCAACAGATTTGAATAAGAACCAGGCATTTTTTAAATGCATATTCAGAAGAACTATCACAGTGGTAATGCACCAGAAAAATGTTGCATTTCAAAAAATCACAGAAAAAGAATCAATATGTTCAAGGGGTTTTGGTGGGTTTTAGTCTCAATTTCTATAATACAATAATATACAGCTTTAATCCTCAATTCAACCACATCATGAAACAATCCTTTGCGTCAGAACGCGAAACTTTCTTAAAAGTCTTGACATTCCTTCCTAATTTTTTTGCCACTAATTCTAAAAATTTATCCGTGTCCGGGTGTTTACTTTGGATGCTTATCTTACCTTCGTCAGCATAATAATAAATAAAATTAACCAGCTCTCGTGAAAATTTTTCAGCTGATTTTAACAGCCCATAACCAAGTGGAGAGAAAAGCAAATCATTTGAAAGGCCTATCCAGACATCCTCTGCATCATTAAGAAAGATTGCTGATACAGAAAAACTCTCTCCGGGGAAAGTCCGACGATTGCCAGCTTTATCAATTGCAGTGAAAGAGTATGAGTATTGATGACCGGGGATTAAATGTTCCCCGGAATCCCCACGACCATCCCAGGCAATAGAAAGAGGCGGAGTACCTTCTCCGCTTAAGGTTCGAAAGTTGCTTCCATCACTGGCAAAAATATTGAGCCTCCAGCTGGCCAGGTCACTGAAATTCACATGAAATACCTTCGCCGGTGCGGGCATAATACCCACAAGCTCAGGTGCGGAAGTTCTAAACTCAAATAGATCGAATGTGGAATAGCCCTCGCTATGAGCCATAGGTACCGAAGACCATTGAATACGCTCCTGGATTTCGACAAGATCTGTAAAATCTGATTTTATTAAGATGGGAAGTTTTTCTTCCTCAGTCCCTGTCTCATAGGTTTCTTTGATAACCACATCATTAACTGAATTATTTGTCTCGTCCGAAGAGCTCTGGCCTGATCCGATAGATGTTAATAGCAGCAAGAATATTAATAAATAAGATTTCATATTTTCCTCAATAATGATTATTTGTGGTACAATAATCGGTATTTGATTCTTTTTTTTCAATTTTACTCTAGACTAAAGAACAAATTGAAACGTAATCACACCTGTTTGATCCTCACGAATACCTTTTTTTGTTAACGCAACAAACTGCCAATTTTTTAACGAGGAAATTACCATCTGATCCCATTGCAGAGAACCGCTGGTTCTTTCGATTATTACATTTTCTTTAACCGTACCGTTTTCCATGACAGTAAAGCGCAAAGAAATCGTTGCACCCACTCCTTGAATCTTCGCCCATCGGGGAAACGGCGGGATAACCCTTTTAAGCACCTTCCGGTTGGCAAGAGCACCTGTAATAATCGTCTGAGTTTCCTTCGGTTTCAATAAGTTTTCTTCCTTCTTCGGTTTAGGATTTGTGGAACCTAAATCGCCGACTACCGCCTCGCCTGGCGCAGTCGTTATTCGTCCTGCACCAAGATCTATTTGTGGTTTCCCGGTCTGGTTAAACGAAACCGCACCTTGTGTTCGGGAATTAGAAGCAATTAACATGTCGCGATTTTTTCCAAGATCAAGTGCCTGAGGTTTGGAGACTCTGTTATCTTTCTTCACGCCAATTGCAGGCGAAACTTTTAACATATCTTTCATTTGATCAACATTGTCTGCAATCGGTTCTAATTTTTGAATGTTAATTGGTGCCTGTTTTCGGGGACTATCCAAAAAAATTCTTTCTTTTCCAAGAGTTATTGGTGCATTGGTTGCTGTCTGGGCAATTTCTGGTTGTATTTCCGCTTGTTTTTCAGGAATTTTTGGCGCGATGGGAGGTCTGAATACCTTTTTTTTGATGACTTCTTCCGGTTTTTTTTCTACCTCCGTCAGGTCTATAAAACTAATTTCCCGAATAGGGGGCTCAACTGGTCTATCGAGCGATGAGACGGAAAAATACGCCAAAATAATTAATACATGTACAAGGAGAGAAAAGGATACACTACCGGAAAGGCGATATCGAGTCTCCGTAATTATTTTCATCCAGAAATAGAAAATCAGTTCCATAAAGGAATTACTTTGATAGGTTATTGCTCCTCTAGTCAATGTAGTTCTGTGAGAAAATTTCATATGAAATAATTCTGGTTTTTCGCTCTTTTGATTAAATTTTATTCCTGTTTCGCTGAAGCGTTGCTATGGCTAACCGTTTAGCACCAGCATGTTTAGCCACTGTCAAAACATCAAGTACGGTGCGGTGATTCAAATTTCTATCTGCCCGAATGACAACTAATCGGTCAGGATGCTTATTTAAAACTTTAAGCAATTCACTTTCTAGGGTTTCGAAGGGTATCTCCTTTTCATCTAATGCTAAGATATTGTCAGTGGAAATTGAAATAGTAATGTTTGATTCGGACTTTGCTTCAACTGTTTTTGCTTTAGGCAAATCTATTTCAAGATCCACAGGCGTCATCATTAGGGGTGAAGTAACCATAAAAACGATGACCAGAATTAGAGCCACTCCGACCAACGGCGTAATATCGATCTTACTTACAGGTGAAAGCATAATATCCCATTACCTACTTTTTTCTTTTGACAATTGAAAGCTGTTCAGCACCACATTGCTTTGCTTCATCCAAAATTGCAACAACATGATCATGTAGGACATTTTCTTCAGCGCTAATAACAACCAACTTATTTTTGCTGGCAGCCATTAGCGTTTTAAGAGAATCCGATAAATAATCTGGAGTAATCTTTTTTCCATTAAGCTGGATTGAATAGTCATCTTTCAGAGTAATTTCCGCCTTCAGCTCCGTCTCCTCTAATTGGGTTTTAGCCTTTTTCATCGAAGGCGTAGAAACATTGATACCAGATTGCATAACAAGAGGATAGGAAACCATAAAGATGATAACAAGAGTCAAACAGACATCGACGAGCGAGGTCAGATTAATCTCCGTTACAGCTTTACCGTCTTTTATATATGATTTTCGCTTCATTTCATTTGCTCAACTTCCGGTATCTCAAATTCCGTATTTCGATTCGGGATTGCCGCATTTGACTCCGGATGTACTCCCAAAAGGACCAGCACTCTTTTGCTAATGGATTCGATTTCATTCATGATTGTGTTCACCCGACGCAGAAAATAGTTGTAGAAAATTACTGCTGGAACAGCCACAACAAGACCACCGGCTGTAGTAATCAAAGCCTCAGCGATACCAGCAGAAATAACCGATGGACCGGCCGATCCCGCAACTGCCAGGGAATGAAAGGCACGAATAATTCCGACCACCGTTCCAAATAAACCAATAAGTGGGGCGATATTACCGAGAGTACCAAGAATACTCAGATTTTTTTCGAGTTTGGTTCTCTGGTCTATAGCCATCGCATCCATCATTTCTTCGACACTCTTGGCATCTTTTCCCGTCACCTCCAAACCAGATTTCACCACTGCTGACAAAGGGGAAAGCGAATTGTTGCAGACCGATATAGCCTCTTGAATTCCTCCATTTCGGAATGCATTTCTTAGGTTCATGAAGAACCGATCGGCATCAACAGCGGTATTTTTAAAATACAACCAGCGTTCAAATATGAAAGTCAATGCGATTATTGAGCATCCTACTAAGATTATCATGGTAAAACTAGAGCGTAGGGTATCAACTATGTTAAGGTCCATAATAAAACTCCTTTTTTAAACTATCTCTCCATTAATCCACGTGAATTTGTTTCATTGTTGGGAAGTCGCTACTTTTAGTATTTCGATTCTTTCTCTTGCGGCACCAGTCCAGCGTTCCTCATTTGTGCTGTTTGTCAAAACTTCATAAGTCGTGATTGCTTTCTGATTTTCACCTTGATCTTCATATATAGCAGCTAGCTGAGCCAGTGAGTTCAGCCGGTAATAATTATCTCCACCATTCGGATCTAAAGCTATCTTAAACTTTTGCTTAGCCTTATTTATCTCACCTGTGGATAAAAAATTCATGCCTAAACGATAACTGGCCTCCAGCGAAACTGACAAATCCTGAGAATTCTGCAAAGCCTCCAGTTGAGCAAGAGCATCTTTGGTATTCCCGGTGTCAAGCAAGAGTCGGCCAATTTGTAGTTGAACCATCTGAGCATCCTCAGCAGATGGATATGCTTCCAAATATGAAGAGAAAGCCTGAATTGCTTTTTCTTTTTCCAATAGATTATCGTAGCACCATGCCAAGTTTTTTAAGGATACACCATGATATTCCGAATTAGAGTAATCCTGAATAACTTTATGGAAGTAGTCAATTGCAGATAAATAGCTTTCTACTTGGTAATATCCAACGCCCAGAAGAAAGTAGACTTCCGGTACTTGAGGACTTTCGGGAAAATATTGTACGAACCTCAAGAACTCAGCAAGAGCGGATTGATAATTATCAAGAGACAGATAGCATTTGGAAAGAGCATACTGTGCATCAACTGCATAAGTAGAATTGGGATAAAGAGCTAAAATCTCCTTAAATGCTTCAATGGCCTTTTCATATTTTTCTTCCTGATAATAATTCATAGCAATTCGATACCGGGCATCAATTGCCAAGTCCGAGTTGGTAGTTTGTTCAACCACTTTTTGCAGAATTTCTGAGGCTTGATTGACCTGTCCCATCTGGTAGTAGCTTAATTGGATACCTTCCATTGCTTCCTTGTTTTTCTCGTGTTCAGGGTATCTCTCTATAAATGACTGGTAACGGGCGACTGCCTCCTCATAATTGGCAGCATTATAGGCAGATTGTGCTAATTTTAATGCACATTCTACTGCAATAGGATCTTCCGGATAGTTGTTAATGACAAATTGATATACCGAATCAGCCTCGGAAAAATGATTGGCTCTGAAATAAACATCGGCGATGTTAAAAAGCGCTTTCACAGCACTGTTAGAACTGGGGTATTCGCTGGCCAGTTGATTCCACGTTTCAATGGCTTGCATATAGGATTGAAGTCGATAGTAACATTGGCCACTCCTAAATAACGAATTCACCACAATTGGTAAGTACTCCGGGAAGTTTTGGGTTTGAATTGAAACCGGATAAGCTTTTAAAGCTTCCATATAATTTTGCTTGAGAAACTGCATTGTGGCATATCCATAATCAACCAGAATTTTGTTCTCATTTTTTACATTTTTGCGCAAAAATTCAAAGGCAGCAAGGGCTGAATCTGCTCCATCCAAATGAAGTTTACACCATGCCTCACCGATACTTGCTTTTTCTGTCAAGTCATCTGACTTATCATTTTTTACCAATCCATATTCCGTAAGGGCTTCTTTATAATGTTTTAAAAAATAGGCGGACTCTCCCATAAGAAGATGATTGGCTCTCTGCCAGTAATCTTTTCGATTTGAGGTGGCCTGCTGAGGCATTGATGCATTGCGGGTGATCACTCTCTGATAATCACCTTTTTTGAAATCGTGATTCTGCAAGGCAAAATATGATACATCAAAGAACTGACTTTTTTGGCTTTGTTGAATGATCTGATCTAAATACCGTTGACCTGCCGTTGGAGTTTCGTTCGTTCCCAATAAAAAGTAGACAGCCGGCACCAATTCGTCCTTCGGATATAAATTCAAAAATTGCCTCAATGTTACCAATGCTCCTGAGCTGTCACCTCTTTCCATTTCGATAAGAGCCGCCTTTAATCTTGCTAGAGGAGCAAGGGGAGATTGAAGCTCAATTGAGGCGATATTATGGAACAACACTAAGGATTTACCCAATTTTACAGAATCGACAGCTCCTTGTCTTCGTAAACACTCTGCTTCCATATATTTGAAATAACTGCCATACTCCGAAGCACGTCCAGATCGAAATTCAGCAATTGCCTCATCCATTTGGTTTAAATTCATATTAATCCATCCTAATCGAAAATGAATTGCATCCTCATCCAGATATCCACTATTCAATAATCTCCTAAATTCGGATCGGGCTGCAAGCCAGTCTCCTGCCCTCATAAAAACCTCTGCTGCCATAAACAAAGCTTGTTTAGCTTCAGGCGTATTGGGATGGAGATCATACATTTTCTTGTAAATACTTACCGCCATTATTCGATTACCAGCCTTCTCATAGGCATTTGCCAGATAAAATAATCCGGTTTTACTTCGATTATTGGCAAGCATATTTATCGCGTTCTCATATTGATTTTGAGAAATGGCTTGTCGTGCCTTCAGAATTGTGACTCGTTCATCTGCACCTTGAGAATATCCATTGGTTTCTAGTTTAGTTAATAGTGAGTCACTGTCCGTCCAATTACCTTGATCAGCGGCTATCCATGCCAAACCTAAAATAGCCTCCTCCCTTATAAATAGATTACTCCTATTCTCAACCACTTTGCTGAAATATGTCTTCGCCTTATTAGTCTCATTTCGTCTCAAATGAATTAAACCTATCCTCAAGAAAGATTCCGATACCATTGTTTCCGGAAAATTTTGTCCCAATGCTGAGAATTTCTGTAATTCAACAATTGCTTTTTCTGGCTGATTATTCTTTTGATAGGTTTCTGAGATGAGAAAAATAGAGCGACCCAGAAGCACGGAATCCTGGGTTGAATTCTGAACCTCATTTAGCAGGTGAATCATTTCGTTGGCAGGAGCATTTTCCTTAAACAGTCTAGCCGCTTCTTCATACTTTGTCCATGCTATATAGGGATTCTCTCCCATCGCAGTAACAGAGGTCAATAAGAGGATTACAATGAATAATCCATAGTTCTTAGTGAAAGTACATCTAAAGTATGACATAGAATCACCTATTTTATTTAGATCCCAATTTGAGTGTGCCTGAAGGTCCTTCAGTATCTATTGATACGAGAGAACCAGTTGTACTTAATTTTTCTCCCTTTTGAGTCCAGATCTCGAATTTGTAGTTAAACTTCCCATCTTCCACCAGAGAACCGGAGTTATTTCGACCATCCCACACGATTTCTTCAGGAACCTCCCCGCTCTCGGAAAAACTTCTGACAACCTTGCCGCTTCTATCCACAATAACAAAACTCCATTGAGATATATCTGCTCGGGTTTTGGCTTTTAGAATGATATGCGTCAGATTTGTTTCTCCGCTTGGTGAAAAAATGTCTGGAGTAGCGTATGCACTCACTCCGAATCCTCCAAACGCATACTTAACTGCAAAACTCTGATATAAACCCAATTCGGAAATATGTTCGTTTCCGTATTCTATGCCAATTTGGTTTAGATTAATACTGATACCCATTGTGACTTGACCACTGTTTAATCCCCCTCTTACAGCAACATTATCCATTATTGCATATTCGGCTCCAATATTCAGGAAAAGTGATTCCCATCCAAAAATTTTCGCTACATCAGTACTTACAACAAATTTATCCTGAAGGAAAGTCATCGAAGCCCCAAGCCTCATTTGCATGGGGAAGGATTGTTTATCCAGCGCCAGTTTCATACTTGGAGAAACTAAATTCATAAACATCAAACCGGTGTCAAGGCGTTCAAATAATCGCGTTTTTAGCGCAAGATCAATTCCATGGCCACTCCCCGAGAAGTCCAACATCTTTTGATTCACAAATTTATAGTTTAAACCCGCGGACACACCGCGAAAGAGCTCCTTGGACCAGGAAAAAAGCAATGCTACATCTGATATCCCGAATGATCCTAATTCTTGATTCAATTCATTTCGCTGATCGAAATTATCTGAATTCAGATATAGTATCCCTAATCCAAAGCTCCCTATATTTCTTGTTGGTAAACTACCTGCCAAATAATTGAAATTGGTATCATAGAAAAGCCTGGAATGCATAAAATACACTTGATATGGATTCTGATTAGCTAATGCAGCAGGATTCCAATAAATTGCTGTAGCGTCTGTAGCTAATGTTGTATAGGCTTTTCCCATACCTAAAGCCCGGGAACCCACTCCCATATGAAGATAGGCACCCGGCATTCCAGCAAGACCTTCTTGAGCAGATAACTGATCTGAAAATCCATGCAGTAGAGGAATGGAGAGAATCAAAAAGTACATTAATTTATTCTTCATCTTAATCCCCAGTCTTTTAATCCCTTAAATAAATTATATTAAATCCATTTTTAGCGGACGACTGCTATTTTTCGATGTTTATTCATAATCTCACGGCCGTTTGCCACTGCTTTGGCAATCAAAATATATCCGCCACTTCCAACCTTTTGTCCATTGTCATTTGTACCATCCCATAAAATTGAATTGGGATGAGCGCTTTTATCCCTGCCGATACCTCCCTGGCTTCCGCTTGAAATATTTTTACTCCAGACCAGATTCCCAAAGAGATCAAAAACTTTAAGAGTAACATCGGCATCCTCTTCAAGGTAGTAGTCGATGTGAGTTACATCTGATTCAGCTCCAAAAGGATTGGGATAATTTATTGGAACTCCATTTGGCAAACTGGAAGGCGTCAGATTCACCACAATTTCGTAATCGGCGTACACGGAATCTGCTTTTACCGCGGCTCTTAAGATATTCATTTCAGTGAGCTTCCCGGCCGAAAATTCAATTTTTACTTCACCATTTGCATCGGAGAGAGCAGCTGAATCCGACACAGTACCGCTTCCGGAAACAACCGAGAACGAGACAACTTTATCCTGAACCGGGTTACCAGCGATGTCGGTCAGTTTTGCCGTTACAAGTAATTTCTCTAATGCGCCGATTTCTTCCTTGGGTGCTTCAATCACAACATTTGAAACGCTACCAGCAAAGAATTCAATGGGCTCGGAATAGCCGGGCTCGGTGTTAATTTGATCTTCAACCTTTATCCTGACTGCACCGACGGTATTACAGCTCTGATTAACTGTTTTTTGACCATTTTCCAGATTGAATGTACTAAATTGTAAAGTTCCAGACACATTTGATAGAGTAGATGCATCAACCAGACTTAGAGTTACCACATGGTTTGCCGTAAGAACGATTTCATCAATACTGTTTTTAAAAAGAACTGTCATTTGAAACGGATCACCTGCGGCAATATTATAGGTGTCCAAAAGTACGACATAATGTAAGCCACCAACCAGTACTTCCAGCTGTGCATCAAGGGAAGTGCTAATGTTGGAGTTACTTTCATCGATAGAACGAATAATTTGATTTCCACCTTGATTTAATATGACCGAGAAGCTGGTTTTTCCCTGATTTAAATTACTATTTATTGGGACTATTTGTGCGGTAGCATCCGTTGCGAATAACTTTATCTGATCGTTAGGTGTAGTAGGTACATGATTCCAATAATCATCAATTGCGAACACGTCCACAGGAAATGCCAAGCCAGAGGTCTGCCTGGCAGGGCTATTCTTACGACCTGGAGTTTTTAATGGATCATTTTCAGTGTCTCCAGGGAGAAGAGCTTCTCCGGGTAGTAAAGTTAACAATTGAGTAAAATCATTCGGATTAACTTGAAGGCTGTCGCTCAGGGCCATAGGTATACTTGAATTCCCCTTAAAGCTTGCTGTAAACAAGTGTTTCCTCGCTGCTCGTATCGCTACAGGTAGCCGAATTTCACCGTTTATCAGCGAGGTATCTTCATATACCACGGCGAACGAGTCGGAGACCGATATTTTTAAGCTGTCATTTTGTTCGGGCACCAAATTCCAATGTGAATCTACCGCACGGATTAAAATATTAAATGTTTGTCCCGCAGTTTGTTCAAGGGCTGGATTCTTCTTGCCAGGAGGCACTCCCGGCGTTTCATCTTCACCCGGAAGCAATATTTGAAGACCGGCTAATTGTGCTGGAACGACGGAAAACGAATTGCTATATCCAGTATGGGTATTAGGAGCAGGAATGTAATCTGCCGCATAAATAACCACAGATGTATCTGCTTTGGTTATTGATAAATTACCTTCCCAAAAACCGTTAGAAACTGTAACACCTGTATTCGAGAGTGTTCCATTTCCGGTGGAAGCGGAAAGAATAATTTCACCCTGGTAATCCAAAAGGGGGAAGTTGCTCGCATTGTGTGCCTCAATTCTCACAAAAAACGGGTTTCCGGCGGTCACCGTATCCTGAATTTGAGTCAAGACAAAATGGTCCAGTTGACCGGTATGCATATTAAAACTACTGGAAGTGTCACTTAAAAACGGTTGCTGCGTCGTTTCCACAAATACCCGGTTCGAGCCTGTTGAAAGCAAAGTAAAATCATAGTCAGCGGATGAGATTATCTGGACAGTGTCTTCCGGTAATATTGAGGCCGTATCTGTACTTGAAAAATGAAGGAATATTGAATCGGGTGTCGTGGCATTATACCAGTAATCTGTGGCATAAACCTTCATCTGGAAAGTTACCCCTACCGTCTGAGGAGATGGAAAACCCGTTTTGCCTGGAGATAGTCCCGGTGTGAGTGATTCCCCGGGAAGCAAAATTTTCAAGCGCGCCAGAGGCCCGGGGAGCAGCGTAAAGGGATTGCTGTTTCCCCGCACTATATCATTAAAATCATGAATATTTATGTAAACACTTTGACCTGCCTTTGTAAATATTGCGGGGCCACTCCATTGCCCATTTACAAACTGAATACTGCCAACTATAATTGTTCCGGGGCCTGTGGAAGCAGTCATATTCGCCACTTCATTATAACCAGTCACTACATTGCCACTTCCATCCACAGCGGATACTGCTAGCTGTAGGGTGTCTCCCGCAAATTGAGGGCTGCCAATCGGGTCGAAAACGAAACTGGCAACAGAACCAGAGATTACATGAACCAAAGGTGATGTATCGGATGATATTTGTGGATTATTTGTGCTACTAGCAGTAACCGTCCAATTTCCAGGATTGTTGAATCTGAAGGTAGAAAAGGATACGGAACCTGACACAAGTGGAGCATCGAGAGGTATGTTAGCACTAGGATCTGTTGAACTCAAATGAATTGTCGCATTGGAACTAGTCACCGGATTCCACCAATTGTCAACTCCATTTACAGTAATAAGGATCGCATCGCCGGCGGTCTGAGTGGGAATTGTTCCTGTTTTACCTGGTGGGATACCCGGAGTGTTTTGTTCCCCAGGGAGTAAAATTTGCAATCGAGAAAACGTCCCCGGATTAATGTTAAAAGCATTACTCTCCCCAGTGTGGGGTACAGCAGCAAAATCCATACAGATAATCTTAGAATTACTTGATGCCTTTGTTAACCTAACATTACCATTCCAGTAACCATCCACAAAATCTATTTCAGTGGGTGTGATCGTTCCAAGACCTGTTGTCGCTTGCAGTCTGGCATGGCCGTTAAATCCTGTTAAAGGATTACCAGCCACATCTGCTGCATAAATTTGGACCGAAAACTCGTCTCCTGCTATCTGATCTGATATGGATTGAAACTCAAAATGATCTAATTCACCCGGATTTACTAAGAATCCGCTGCTGACATCTCCATTAATTCCGGGATCACTAATATCAGAAGCACTTAAGGTATGAGTCCCGATACTGCCCATAATTGCAGATAAAGTAGACACCCCATTTGTCAATTTGCTTCTATTCGGAACGTTAGCTAATGCATCGGTTGTCGTTATTTCAATACTATCACCGGCCTGTGCAATCAAATTCCAGTAAGCATCAACAGCCCTAACATTGAAATCGAATTGAACACCGGTTAACTGATCCGATGGTACGCCGCCTTTTCCTGGAGCCACACCTGGTTGGGGATTCTCACCAGGAAGCAAAACCTGAAGTTTTTGGAAGGGTCCCGCATTAACAGAAATCAAATTACTGGTACCGGTATGAGGCGGCAACGCATCATCACTGGCGATAATGGAAACATTACTCGAAGCTTTTGTCAGGATAATATTGCCAGACCATATTCCACTTACGAAAGGTCCTACCTGATCATTCAGTATTGTGCCCGGGCCGGTTGAAGCTGCCAAATGGACTGTGCCGCTAAAGTTACCCACAAGCTGGCCTGAATTAGTTTCAGCCCTAATTGTAACTCCAAAGGGGACTCCTGCACTCACCGGGCTTTGAATCTGTTCAAATGCAAAATGATCAAGATTTTGAGGTATTACA
>WOR8_10007834_pt1 | contig 14881 bp, 13 predicted proteins | sample DeeMarSeWOR38_10_FD_19890 | JGI IMG/M metagenome (IMG submission 19890) | reverse complement strand
TTATTTGAAAGAGTAACGAACCCCTTGGCGTCAAAATCCTCGATTTTGATACCCATATCCTTGAGCTGCAGATTCCAGATATCTTCTATGGTCTCATAGGGAAAGTACTGCCCGACCCCTAGCCTCTCAGCCAACCCTTTGATGATCTCCTCAGGGAATCAGCCCGCTCGAGATAGATGGACTCGGGCAGAATCACATCCGAATACCAGGCGGTCTCGCTGAAGTTTACGTCGATGGTGACGATTAGATCCAACTTGTCGAAGGCCCTTTTGTTGAGGTTGTAGTCTGGTATGGAAAGCAGAGGATCAAAACGGTTGGAAATGGCCGCCTTGATTGGATATGGATCCTCGTTTAAAATGGCCATGGGAACCATTGAAGGCACCCCGTGGGCCGGATCGCACACGGGAAGCTTAGCCCCCCCGACCCCATCGTATCTTTCCACGGCCACCTTGGGCAGCCCCTCCTGATCCACCAGTTTGCCGAAGGAACCGTATCCCGCATCCTTGGGACCTTTCTTGAAATAGAGGCCCCCTTTGCTCTCGATACTTCCCATCAAAGCATTGAGGACAATAATGGAGCGTCTGAAACAGATTTCGTTGCTATGGTTGGCGCCCCGGTAGCCGTAATTGAAAATCACTTGGGGCTTATCTTTGCTCATTTCCCTGGCCAAGGCGACGATCTCCTCCGCCGGGATGCCGGTTTCCTCCTCAGCCCACTCGGGAGTATATGGTTCCACAAAGGCCCTATACTCTTTTATTCCCGTGACCCAACTGTTTACATACTTCTCGTCGTAGAGGTTTTCCTTGAAAATAACGTGAATAAGAGCGTAGTTGAGGGCAAGATCGGTTCCCGGCCTGATCATCCAGAAACGATCCGCGTGGGAAGCTGTCACTGTGGATCTTATATCGATATAGGTAATCTTCGCCCCTTTTTCCCTTGCCTTCATCAGGGCCTGGATCGGTTTAAGCTGAAGGGATTCGAAGAAATTGCGCCCATAGAAAACCACGTGCTTCGTGTTGGCGAAGTCCATATTCACCTGGCCGTCGGTATAACCGGTGAGGGAGCGAAAGGCGGTGTTCACCGAACCCTTGCACAGGGCATCGTGGGTGTAGTGGTTGGGAGAACCAATAGCCCGCATGAAAGTCTTGCTAATGTGCGTGTTAAGGTTCGTCCTTTCGCCAAAGATCACGCTCTGAGGACCGTGTTTGTCCATGATGCCCTTGAGCTTGTCCGCGGTGTAATTCAGGGCCTCATCCCAACTGACTCTTTTCCATTTGCCCTCGCCCCGAGCACCCTCACGGATCATGGGATAGCGCAGCCTCTCGCTGTCGTATAGCAAAGCAGTGCCTGCACTTCCTTTGGCGCAAAGGGCTCCATTGAGCTGGTGAGGGTTGCCTTCAATCCATCTGACAGCACCGTCCTCCACCGTGACCTTGATAGGACATCTGATGGAGCACATGAAACATATGCTGTATACCTCTTTCCGCATACTATCCTCCTTAGGTAATCTTATTCGTTTTTTCTCAGTCCGTTTCTTAGAAGAAACTTGCCCTGTCGGCCTATCCCTTTGGCCAACCAGACACAACAAGACTATAAGCTATCTCAGCCGCACCAGGTTCTAATAGTGGTTCTTGAAATAGAGTGCAATATGGAAGATCGCTTTCACTATGTCTGGGCTTGGGGAGAAAAGTTTAAAAACTTACAGCATCACAAGTGAGTCATGTGGTCAAGCAAATTTGGTGCCTCAAAAGCGAACTATGTCGGTCAAAAAATAACTAATTGAAAATATTAATTATTTTTCGTCTCATAAATTATAACCCGGCTATGGCTAAGAAAAAACGCATATTTTTCTTTGCACCATGTAGATGTCTCTGGGCCTTCAATCAGTTAAGCTGTGTAACCTGAGGGGTGTGAAAGATGAGAATTGCACTGCATAAAAAAAATTGCATCATACGCGATTCTAGACTGCGATTCCCTTGACATAGTGAGGGAAACACATCTAGAGTGATTGAGGATTGTAGATTTTAGATTTAAGAACGAACCCTTGGGATGTATCAATTTATCGGGAACCCTCAATCTGAAATCTGAAATCTGAAATCTCAAAAAGGAGGACCCCATGCCGAGTCAGGTATTTGCCATGGATTTGCGGGCTAGCTTACAGGAAAACCTTTACGTCAAGCTGGATCGGTTGCTCGATGCTGCTGGGCTCGATGACATTATCAAGGAAAGGCATTTGATTGCCATTAAGCTCCACTTTGGCGAGAAGGGCAATACGGCCTACATCCCACCCACTCATTTACGTCATTTGGTCAATCGAGTCCAGAACTTGGGAGGCAAACCCTTTTTAACCGATACGAACACGCTCTACGTGGGTAGCAGAACCAACAGCGTGGATCATATCACCACGGCCATCCAGAATGGCTTTGCCTATGCTGTGGCCGGTGCACCTCTGACCATCGCTGACGGTCTGAGAGGCAACGCTGAGGTTGCCGTAACAGTGAATATGCCTATCTATGACGAAGTCTATATAGGCTCGGATGTGGTGCAGGCAGACGCCCTCATCAGCGCCGCCCACTTCAAAGGACATGAACTTGCAGGGTTTGGCGGAACGATTAAAAATTTAGGTATGGGCTGTGCCTCCAGAAAAGGAAAACTTGCCCAACATTGCGAAATTTCGCCCGAATTCGACGCCAAAAAGTGTATCGGCTGTGGTGAATGCGTGACCCACTGTCCTGCTGAAGCAATCGAACTGCTAAAGAAAAAAGCCAAAAAGGATTCCGAGAAATGTATCGGCTGCGGCGAGTGCGTAGCAGTTTGCCCGGAAGAGGCTGTCTCCATCCCCTGGGATAGCGACACGGCTCGATTTCAGAAAAAGATGGTAGAGTACACCGTGGGAGTCCTCAAAGGCAAGGAAGACCGTACTTTCTACCTCAGTTTCGTCAGCCGGGTAACTCCGCAGTGCGACTGCTATGGCTTTAGTGATGTCCCGCTGGTAAGAGACCTGGGTATTCTGGCAAGCAAAGATCCGGTGGCCATCGATCAGGCTTCAGTGGATCTAGTCAATGCGCAACCCGCTTTGGCTGACTGCTGCCTCGAGAACAACAGAGGGCCTGGTGAGGACAAGTTCCGCGGCGTCTATCCTCACATTGACTGGTCTGTCCAGTTGGGTTACTCAGAAGAGTTGGGGTTGGGCAGTAGGGAATACAAGCTTGAGTATGTGTAGATTAGTTTAAAAAATCCCCCTTTAAAAAAGGGGGACTTTTCCGGACCCCAACGAATCTTTTGCCCCCCTTTTCTAAAGGGGGGTTGGGGGGATTTGCCCCAAGCGATTGATCCTCCATTTTATCAGGCAACTGAATGATCCTTAGAACCTTACGACATAACACAATTTGGGCCAAGATTCTCACTCTTTGCTGCTTCTTTATCTTCTGCCCCAGAGCAGCCTGGGCCCTCCAAACGCACCCGGCCCCGGAGGGCCTTTATGCTCATATGCTGGCGCACCTCTTCTTTATTGCCACCCTGGGTATATTCACCTACTGGCTGCAGACCACCGGGCTAGTCAGAGAAAGGGGCTGGCGTCTGATCCAAATCTCCTGCCTCATGTTCATTTTGTGGAATCTGGACACCTTCACGGTTCATTGGATCGAACATACCATGACAAAAGAGATGTTCATTACCACTGGACTCGACTGGTCACGAAGGCTTGCCTTGACCGGAGGTCTGCGGAGCTGGGTGTATTATTTTGGCAAATTTGATCATTTACTCTGTGTGCCCGCCATGCTTTTCCTTGTATTTGGCCTACGCGATCTTTATAGAAAAACGGGCACTGAGGGGCTTTCACATCATGAGCAATAGTCTCCCCCTCTTTCCAGTGTGGTTTGTTGATATAGTGGGTTCGGCCCTGATGATCATCATCTCCTTTGTCTGCGTCCGCTACGCCCAATTGCTTCGTCGAACTGACAGAGACAACGTTATCTGGACTTATCTGCTCTGGCTCTCTTTGGCCTTGGCTCTTTTTTCCGTCTCGCGTTCAGTGGGCCACATTGCTAAACGGTTGCTACTTCTTGCAGGACATAGTGACATCTGGGTGGCACTTAGACCTTATAGCGGCTCGATCAACAGCTTGACCTTCGTTATTGCGGGCAGCATAACTCTCTTTTTTCAAAGAGTTCACCGGATTAATGTCCAGATCCTCCAAGACAAAAAGGCCATCGAAAAAGCGAGTGAAGAACTCAGATGGCTCAACCGAAATTTGGAAGATATGGTACGGCAGCGCACGCAGGAACTCAGCAAATCCGAGGAAAAGTATCGGCGCATATTCGAAGGATCCATGGACATTATTCTAGTTCTCGACCCGGGAGGCAGATTCTTGGACATAAACCAGGCCGGGCTCAGTATCCTAGGATATGGGTCAAAGGATGAACTGGCCTCCAGCGCAACCTTTGCTGACATAATTGTCTCACCCCAAAATCCTCAACATTTGCTGGAAGAGACCGCGGCCGCCGGCTTCCGCAAAGACCTGGAATGTGAAGTACGGAACCGGGAGGGGGAGATTCGGGTCTGGCTTTTTAGTTTGACAGTCAGGAAAAAGACCGCGGGGGAGATAGCAGGATTCGAGGGCATTGCCAAGGATATAACCCTTCGTAAGAAGATGGAGCAACAGCTACTCCAGGCAGATCGGTTAGCCTCGCTGGGAGAGCTTTCTGCATTTTCAGGATCTCAAAACCATTGAAAGACACACACGAAACTGTAAAAAGATTGTCGAGGATCTCCTAAATTTTGCTCGTAACGCGGAAACCCAAAAGGGGCGACTTGACATCAATGAACTTCTCCGGGAAGTTGTCTCGGTGGTAGAGCACCAATTTAAACTGGACAACGTCGCCATAGAAATCCAGCTTGACACCTCTGTTCCCACGCTCTGGGCCGACGGCGAGAAACTGAAGCAGGTGTTCATGAACCTCTTGATGAACGCTAAGCAGTCCATTGCTACCTCAGGGCGTATCCAGATTGGTACAAGCCATGATTCGTCTGAAAATAAGATCGTCGTCACGGTGGCTGACACAGGTTCGGGCATAGATCCTGAAATTTTGGACAAGATTTTCGATCCCTTTTTTACCACCAAACCCACCGGACACGGCACTGGTTTGGGGTTGTCGGTGAGTTATGGTATCGTCAAAGATCACCATGGCGACGTAGTTGTCCAAAGTACACTTGAAAAGGGGAGTATATTTACTGTCTTCCTACCCATCGACGGGGAGGGTAGTGAAAAAGCTTGTTGAGACATATCGCAAAAGGAATAGGACAGCCTACGGGGACCTGTAGTCTCTGTGAAAGCCAGCCTAAAAAGTTATTATGACTGAAGAGGTAAAAGACAGACTGCTCGTTGTTGATGATGAGACCGACATGCTTCATTTACTACAGCGAAGTATTCGTCAAGACCTCGATTGTGAAATTGATACGGCTACCTCCGGGAAGGAGGCCCTGAGATTGCTCGAGAGGAAAAACTATGATTTGGCCCTGGTGGACATTCGGATGTCTGGAATGGATGGCATTGAACTGCTCGAGCGTGTCAAACAGATCAACCCTTGGATGACCGTAGTGATGATGACCGCTCATGGAGTGGTGGAGCTGGCAGTTAAATCCATCAAAAAGGGCGCGTACGATTTCATCACCAAACCATTTGATCATGCGGAACTCATCCACCTGCTGCGCAAAGCCTTGGAGCGTAGTCAGCTTCTCCGAGAGAATCTGAATCTTCAGCGGCGGATTAAAGAGAGAGAGCCGTTTGAGAATCTGGTCGGTCGCAGCCAAGCCATGCAGCGAGTCTACCAGACCATCCAGATGATAGCCAAAACCGATGTTACTGTTCTCATCACCGGAGAATCCGGTACTGGCAAGGATCTGGCGGCCAGGGCAATCCATGCTCTTAGTCATCGCTCTGACCAGTCCTACGTAACGGTGAACTGTCCCACCCTGCCGGAAAATATTCTGGAAAGCGAACTCTTTGGCTACAAGAAAGGCGCATTTACCGATGCCAGCAGTGACAAGATCGGACTGTTTGAGGAAGCCCGGGGTGGTACGATTTATCTAGATGAAATTGGTGACATCGCTCCGACCATTCAGACCAAACTGTTGAGGGTGCTCCAGGAAAAAGAGATCAAACCCTTGGGTCAGACCAAATCAATCAAGGTGGATGTCAGAGTTGTTGCCTCCACCAATCGTGAGCTCAAAGAAAAAATTCGTAATCAGGAGTTCAGAGAAGATCTCTTTTACCGATTAAATGTGCTTACGGTTCACATGCCTCCCTTGCGAGAACGCAAGGAAGACATTCCCCTCTTAGCTGAACACTTCCTTAAATACTACTGCGAGGAGTTCGGCAAACCGTCCAAATCTTTATCCCCGGAGCTCATGGATTTACTTTTGCGGCGGAACTGGGAGGGCAACGTCAGAGAACTGGAAAACATAATCAACCGAGCAATTCTTCTTTCGACTGGGGATGTTATCAAGCCTTACGAAATAGGCTGGACTGCTGAGGTATCTGATAGCTGCGTGGTGGGAAGGGAGATTCAAGGGATGCATTACAAAGCGGCGAAGGAGGAGGTACTTCACCGCTTCCACGCTGAGTATTTGGGAGATCTTCTGCGCCGCAACAACGGAAATGTTACCCATTCAGCCCGCGAATGTGGACTGGAAAGACAGGCCCTGCAACAAATAATGAGACGCTACGGTCTCAAATCTCAAGATTTCCGCTCCTAGCCGCTGTGCGGTGCCGTTTCGAAGATGCAGCCCATTTTACAACCAGCCACTGCCCTAGGGTCGGTATTGCTCACCCCGCAGAACTGCTGAATCGCGGCTACCTGCCTGCCACCCCGCCCGCCTCGCCTTGCCCGCCCGGCAATCGCCTGAGGCGAAGCCGATGGCGGACGGCCAAGGCGAGGCGGGCGGGGAAAGCCGCTCCCACAGGATACCTTTTAGGAGACGTTCATCATGCCTCAATATGATACGGTGATTCTAGGGGCCGGACCCGGTGGCTATGTGGCAGCTATTCGGGGAGCCCAATTAGGCGCCAAAGTCTGCATCATTGAAAAGGAACTGGTGGGCGGAACCTGTCTCAACTGGGGCTGCATTCCCACCAAGGCCATGTACAAATCCGCGGTCTTATTTCAACAAATGCGCAATGCGGAAGCATTTGGCTTGAGTTGCGACCGGCCTCTCGCCCATTTAGACAAAATTGTCAGCCGGAATCAGCAGATCGTCGCAGAGCTCAGAGAGGGAGTTGAACGATTGTTCACGAAACACAAGGTTAACCTGATCGTGGGCAGGGGTCAGGTGAGCGGCCCTGGCCAGATTGAGGTTGTGACGGAGGATGGACAAAACCTGACGGTTCGTGGCACCCAGCTCATCATAGCCACTGGCTCTGAACCCCTTTCCCTGGATCTTTTGCCCTGGGACCATCAAAAGGTATTCAACACCCGTAGCATCCTGGAATTGACCCGAATTCCCCAAAGCCTATTTATTTTGGGCGGCGGTGTCTCCGGCTGTGAATTCGCCCTTCTATTCGGTGCGCTGGGCTCCACAATTCACATGACCAAACGCAGCAAGGAACCGATTAAAGGACTTGATCGGGATATTAATAGAGCACTGATTCGAGCGCTAAAAAAACGAAAAGTCAAACTGCATCTTGGAGACCCTCCCGTCTCTGGATCCCACACATCATCCGGAGTGGAAATCGTGCTTAGCTCGGGCAAACGGATCGAGACGGAAGCAGTGCTCGTTACGGTGGGAAGAGCGCCAGTTTCTCACAGGATAGGGCTGAATCAAACTGGCGTCAATTTGCAGCATAGCTATGTTCAGGTTGATGAACACTGTCAGACCAACGTGCCTGGGGTTTACGCCATCGGAGACGTTACAGGCAAAAAAGAACTCGCTCACTTTGCCTCTCATCAGGGAATCGTGGCAGTGGAGCATGGCTTGGGAAATCAGGAAGCAAAAGTGGAAGAAGACGGTGTGCCTGTGGCCATATTTACCAGTCCGGAGGTTGCCAGCGTTGGACTTACCAGTCAACAGTGTGATGAGCGGGGCATTGGTTATCTCGAGGGATCGTTTCCTTTTCGCGCCCTCGGCAAATCGCATGCTATCGGTGAAATAGACGGTTTTGTAAAAGTGATCGCCCGGAACACCGATGAAAAGATAATCGGCATCCATATCATAGGCCCGGATGCCAGCACATTGATTGCTGAATGTACCGTCGCGGTTAATCAGGGCGTGACCCTTAGTAAAATGGCTCGAACCATACATGCGCACCCAACTGTTGCGGAAGCGCTGTGGGAAGCTGTTGAGGATGCCAGGGGATTGTCGATACATAAACTGGACCTCGGTTTGTAGGTCAGCAGGCAGTAAGGCGTGAATGGTCACGCGCAACAATACCGAACCAGAAACCACCTGGCGCAAGGCTTAGGGCGCAAGGCACAAGGAGTTGCCTTGTAAGGAAGATTTTTAAATTCCCTGAGCCTTTAGCCTTGAGCCTTATGCCTCAGACCAAATGACTATTGACCAATGACCAATGACTAATGACCTACAAGATGGATGGATCGTAAACCTCGGGCAGGCCAGGTACCTCGAGGTCCTCGACCTGCAGAGAAGACTGGTCGAACTGCGTCAGGGAAACTTTGTGCCTGACACTCTACTGCTGGTGGAGCACGAACCGATCATAACCTTGGGTCGGCGTGGCAGCAAGGACAACATTCTGTCCCACGCTGAAGAGTTGGCCTCGCAGGGAATAAAAATTCAAAGAGTTGAACGAGGAGGAGATGTCACCTACCATGGCCCCGGGCAGTTGGTGGTCTATCCCATCGTTCATCTGACTCAAAGAAACCTCTCCGTCCGTGGGTTTGTCGATTTGCTCGAAGAAATTATAATACAGGTTCTTGCCGATTTCGGCATTCAAGCTCACCGTGATCCGCAACACCGCGGCGTTTGGGTGGAGGACCTCAAAGTGGCTGCCCTCGGCGTTGCCATCAGGCGATGGGTCAGCTTTCATGGCATTGCTTTAAACGTCTCCCCCAATATGGATCATTTTTGCCATATTCACCCCTGCGAGCTCAGAAGCGAGCAGGTGACTTCAATGGCCAAGTTGTTGAGAGAAACTCCCAGCATGGAACAGGTGGTCCAAAAGGTTGTGGGCAGATTTGTTGAGCATTTTCCCGGAAGGTGGCGCGAAATTTCGCCCAATGAAGTCTTCGAAGGAAGCCGGATCAAGCGAGAGTTCGGGCGAACTCGCACGGCGGGGGTGGTTGCGAGCAGGTAAACCCCACCCCTACTCAAGTCCAAACTATATTATTTTTTGTGAGTCGCAACGGACTACGGACCACGGACTGCGGACAACAGGAGGAGGCGACATGACGAATGGGACATTGAAAATCAGCCAAGATCACGTCTATGTGCAGGCTAACGATGATGGTGCACAGGTGGGCATTTCCGACTTTGCTGCCGAGGCCCTCGGCACCATTATTTATGTGGAACTTCCAGAGGTTGGCGATGAGGTCATAAAGGGTGAACCTTTTGCCGCGGTGGAATCAGGAAAAGCCAGTGTTGAGCTCCCTGCACCCATATCGGGCAAAGTTCTTAAAGTGAATGAAGAGCTCGAAGACGCTCCTGACCTCATAAACCAAGACACCTATGGCAAGGGCTGGATCGCAGCCCTGGCCATTGAAGAGGTCACGGAACTCGACGAACTGATGAGCAAGGCTGACTATGATCTGTTCGTAGCTGGCGCCGAAGAAGGGTAGTTTGCGGAATAAACGCTCCCCTATGATTCAGAAACCAATTCTTATTGTGGAAGACGATAAAAAGACCGCTTCACTAGTAGAACTCTATCTGCAGCGGGAAGGGTTCCAGACTGTTCTCGCTCTTGATGGTCGGGAAGCTCTGGAACTGGCTCGGCGTTACAACCCCATGCTTGTGGTTCTCGATCTTATGCTTCCCCTTGTCGATGGCTGGGAAGTCTGCCGGGAGCTCAGGAGTTGGTCGGATGTTCCTATCCTCATGCTCACCGCCAGAGGGGAAGAGGTGGACCGCATTTCGGGGCTGACATTGGGAGCTGATGATTATGTGGTGAAACCCTTCAGTCCACGGGAACTGGTGGCAAGGGTGAAAGCCATTCTCAGAAGAGTTCGTTCGGACACCACTGCCAAAAGGACTGTCTGGTCACATAAAGATCTGGTTCTGGATCTGGATAAGCGCAAGGTGAGTTTAAGCGGGCGAGCAATTTCACTTACCGTTCATGAGTACAACCTCCTCAAAGCCTTGATGACCAGGCCCGGAAGGGTTTTTACTCGAGCAGAACTTCTGGACCGGCTTTATCCAGACGGTGAATCAGTAATAGACCGCGTCATCGACGTCCATATTGGAAAGCTCAGGCAGAAGATCGAAAAGGACTCGTCGCGGCCTCGCCACATTCTCACGGTAAGAGGCATAGGATATCAGTTTGCCGAGGAGAGCGATTCATGAATGGGGGGATTGGGCCGTGACAAATCGAATCCTCTGGAAACTACTCGGGATTAATATCCTAGTCATTGGATTCGTTATCATTATCGTATGGCTGGCGGTTGACTACCTCGCCGCCGGCTACTTCATGACTTTGATGGAGAAATACAATATCTCACCAACATCCAGCCACCAAATGTTCGTGAGCGCCGTTCACCGCTATTTGGTCTGGGCCAGTCTCGGCGCTCTTGTGCTGGCTGTTGGGTTCAGCTTCTTGCTCATGCGAAGAATTTTGCATCCTCTCACCCAGATGACTGAGATCACGAGCAAGATCGCATCTGGCAATTACTCAGCCAGCGTCCCTGTGAACTCTCAAGATGAAGTTGGCCGGTTGGCGCTTGCCTTTAACCGGATGGCTGAAAGTCTTCAGATGATTGAGCAACTACGGAAGACGATGATGATCGACGTGGCCCATGAGCTCAGGACTCCCCTAACCAACATCAGAGGGTATCTCGAGGCCCTGACTGATGGCGTGGTCAGCCCCTCTGAGGAGACCTTCGAGTTGCTTCAGGAGGAGACCCTCCGGTTGGTACAATTAGTGGAAGATATCCTTCGGCTGGCCAAAGCTGACGCCGCCAAGGCAAGCCTTCGTCAAGTAGAGATCCATATTGTCGACCTGATTAAGCAAATGCTCGACTCGTTTCGTCCCCAACTCGAAGAAAAAGGGATCAGGCTGGAGACTCATTTTGCGAATGGCGAAAAAACCGTTTGGGCCGATCCCCACCATTTGTCGCAGGTGATACAAAATTTCCTGCAAAACTCCTGGCAGTATACTCCGTCAGGTGGAACGGTCACGGTCTCAACTGAGCTGATGCCAAGAGCGATCAAGGTTGTTTTTGCCAACACCGGTGGAGAAATAGCCGAAGATGATCTTCCCTATATATTCGAGCGTTTCTATCGAGGGGAAAAGTCTCGCTCGCGGGAGCACGGGGGTGCTGGCATCGGTTTGGCCATAGTCAAAGAACTGGTCGAGGCCCACAGCGGCTCCGTCGGCGCTGAAATGCTCGCCGGTAGCATCCAGATCTGGTTTGAGCTTCCTTTGGACTCCCCGCGGAGGATAGATTGACCCACATATCCTCCCAGTGAAGCCCCACTGCAAATCTTTACACAATCTTTACAGTTTCTTTACACCATCCTTAAATATCAGTCTTATTATTTATCCAAAGAAAACAACAAACCCCGGTCTCTTTGGACCGGAACCCTTTTATAACGTTAGAATTATATGGTTAGCAGCCGAGGAGGTATCTCATGAAACCGTTATATATGATAATCATCGCCCTGGTATTGGTCCTCTTGGTCTACCATCAGGTCACTGGAGAAATGGAAAAACAGATTCAGGATAAACCCGAGAACACCAAGGAGGCATATTTTGCCGGCGGCTGTTTCTGGTGCACCGAAGCCGATTTTGAGAAAGTTGACGGCGTCATCGACGCTATCTCGGGTTACACTGGGGGCAACATTGCCAATCCCACCTACAAGCAGGTCTCCAAAGGCGGAACCGGGCACGTGGAGGCCGTGAAAGTGGTATACGACCCCACCAAGGTCACCTATGAGGAGTTGCTCGAGGTGTTCTGGATGCATGTGGATCCCACCGATGGAGACGGACAGTTTGTGGATCGCGGCTCCCAGTATCGTAGTGTTATCTTTTACAGTAACGAACAAGAGCACCGTTTGGCTGAAGCCTCTAGGAAACGATTGGCGGCTTCGGGCCGCTTCGACAAGCCGATAGCGACCGATATCCTTCCGCTGGGCCCCTTTTACCCGGCTGAGGACTACCACCAGGATTACTACAAAAGAAATTCCATCCGCTACCGCTGGTACCGTCACGGCTCTGGCCGGGACCAATTCCTGAAAAATGTATGGGAAGACAAGGAGTCAGATATGAAACCGCAAGCCAAAAAGGTTGAGATGGAAGATGAAATAAAGGAGAGTCGAATGAGCGCTGACAAGATAAAAGAAAAGACCGACGCCCGTATGGCATCTGACATGGAAGCCGGCCGGATGTACAACCGTCCCGGCGAGGAAGAGCTGCGTCGGCAATTGACGCCCATGCAATACAAGGTCACCCAAAAAGACGGTACGGAGCCACCCTTCAAAAACGCTTACTGGAATAATCACGAGATGGGCATCTACGTGGACATTGTCTCGGGGGAGCCTCTTTTCAGCTCGAAGGATAAGTTCGACTCTGGTACGGGCTGGCCCAGCTTCACCAAGCCTTTGGAGCCAGATAATATAGTGGAGAAGACGGACCGGAGTTTTTTTATGACTCGTATCGAGGTACGGAGCAAGCATGGCGACTCGCACCTCGGTCATGTATTCAACGACGGCCCCGAGCCCACGGGTCTGCGCTACTGCATCAACTCGGCCGCCCTAAGATTCATTCCCGAGTCGGACTTGGAAAAGGAAGGCTACGAAATATACCGGAAGCTGTTCGAGTGATGAGAACTGGGGAGTTTCGCATGAAAGTATTTACGACAATACTCATGAGTTTTTTGCTTGTCGGATATATCTGGGCAGGGGCGGTTCATTCAAATGAGCCGTCCCTTGCCAAAATCGTCTTTTACGTTAGCTGATACGATGTGGGCAAATCAGCCCTGGAGGGGCTGAAAGGTATAAAAGAAGTAAGCAATGGTTTTCGCGGGTTCCGGGAGATCAACACCGTGACCTACGACCCGAGCGTAATCACGGCGGATGAGATGGTATCGGCCCTGGAAGCGGCCGGCACCTATCTCGGACTGGCGGAGGATTGATTCCAGTATTGAACGAGGGTGACTATGGTGCATTTTTTTTATTGCACTGCATCTGTTTTTGTTCTTTTCTTTAACCTACCGTTTCTTCAAATTAAATTCTTTTGCCACCCTAATTCTGCAGTATTTTACCTGCAGCCTATCCAGGCAATTTTGATCCTACCCTTCTTTCTCGTCTAGGTAATTATTAACAATATTAATAGCTTATATTTTCGATCTCTTTCAGTTTCTTCTGGCACATCCCTTGCGTTCAGGGTGCGCCACACTCATTCATTAGCCAGAAAAATGTTTGGAAGGAAGATTCCACAAGAGCCGTGGCCAAATCACTCGTGTTGCATGAAGAATCTGATTGTCGTGAACTGATCAAGAGGGTCCTGCTAGAGAACGGCCATGAAGTGGTTGCTTTCGATGAGCCGGAAGAGGCCCTCGCCTGGACGCGTTCCAACCCCGTGGATCTGGCTATCGTTAGCTTGGAGTCGAGTGTAAGTCAGAATGACGTTTGGCAGCAACTGAAACATTTTAACAAGAATCTCAAAATCCTTATCCTGACTAGATTCGCCGCTAAAGATTCGGCCAAGAGGGCGCTGGAAGAAGGCGCCGATGATTATCTCCTCAAGCCTATCGACATAGAGGCATTGGAAACCAAGGTAAAAAGCCTGAAAGAAGACTAATCTCGTTCGGTATTTGATGACTAGTACAGCTTGATATAGTTGTCTATTTAATCGTTGGTATCGTCTGCACTGAATTGGGTGCAATTTTAGCAATTAAATATTTGAAACTTAGTCAATGAAATCGAAAAAGTTTTATAGGAAGGAGGTGTCAGTCGTTCTTTTTTTGTTCCCATATTATAAAACAATGAAGGAGGAAACCGTGAAGAAAGTATCTTTCGTATTGACCCTATTGATTGTCGGAATTGCCCTCATGGCTGCGGTTCCCAACAGCGCCCTGGCAGCAGCAAAAATCTCTGCTACCGAATATAAAGTTGGGGATACTGTCACTATAGAGGGAAGCATCGAGCCCGGCAAAGATCTCTACGTCACCGTAGTCTCGCATACCACGTTTGCACCTAAAGACACGGATGGTGTACACGAGGTGGCTCGGCTCAAGAAAGAGGCCCAAAAAAGAGGCTTCACCAATGAGACTAGGATACCTGTCTTTTATTACCTGCTAACCTCCAATCCCTCGCAATTTGGAAAGGTTACCAAGAAAAAATTTGGTGGGCCATCCTTCCTGCCGGGACTCTACAGCACAACCATGTTCAAGCTGGCAAAGTTTGACCAGCTTGATGCTGAGGCCAAGAATGTTTTGGGCCCCATCAAAAGCAAAGATGAGTGGAATTTCTTCAGATTCGCCCACGAATCTGCCTATGGCATCAACACCATTACCAAGGAAGGAGCCAAGAGAGGAAAAATCGTAATATTTGCCCGTAGTATCCTGGGAGATTACGGCACAAGCAAGAATTACTGGGACAAGGGCACGTCAGTTCAGTTGGACAAGAGCACTGGAAAATTCACGGCCTCTTTCAAAACTTTCCGTCACACCCCGCCTAACAGCAAGTTTGACGTCTATGTGAACGGTGCCAAGGCCGG
>WOR8_10003707_pt1 | contig 14881 bp, 16 predicted proteins | sample DeeMarSeWOR38_10_FD_19890 | JGI IMG/M metagenome (IMG submission 19890) | reverse complement strand
CCACCCCGTCCACGTCGCCGAACACGATGTCCCCCCGGTTTACTGCTACGCCATTCCGCAACTCAAGCGGGCACCTGTAGTCCACTACCTTTCCCCGGCCCCGCTGGTCCTGGGAGTAGCCTCCCCACGAGAAGACTGGGAAGCCCATTCCCCGGATCTCCTGCGTGTCGCGGTGATAGCCGTTCAAGACCGCTCCCGCCGCACCCAGCCTCGTTGCCCTCGTGCTCATGAGGCCCCCCCAGAGGGCGTAGGCGCCTGAGGAACCGGAGGCCAGGTAGACCTCGTCAACTTTCAGGTCATCGAGAGCGTCGAACATCACGCCGAACGGATTACCTTCGTCCAGCACGTTCACGTCCTCCTCGAGGACGGTCATGGCCCTTCCGACCACAGTCATCCCCTCCTCTAAGGGCCGGATACAGGGGGGCAGGAACTGGTGGGTTAGCCCCATCGAGTCCATGACATCCCCCACCACGGCCGTGAAAAGCCTCTCCCTGATCTTTTTGAAAAGTGCCACGTCCTTGTTCATCGGCTACGACACCGGATCGTCCTCGGGGCAGGACCTATTTATATCACTTGGACTCGCAGCACAGAATACCCTTAATCCGTAAAACCCATTGGTTCCTAAAAGGGAGGCCAGGATCTGGCGTGATGGTGAAAAAATCACCACTTGTTGTGGTGGAAAATCTTCTTGGCGTCCTTCTTGGGCTTCGGGCCCGGCTCCTCGTCCGGGATTCCGAAGGACACCAGCGCGACGATCTCCGCGCCCTTGGGGATCCCCAGGAGCCCCTTCAGGTCCCCGGACATATCCCCTATCCAGCAGCTCCCCACCCCCTGCACCTGGGCGGCGAGGACCATGTTCTGCAGCGCGATAACGGTGTCCACCTGGCCCCACCTCTTCGTGATGGGGTTGTTGGACTTGTAGAGCCCCACGACGACGAATGAGCAGTCCTTGACGAAGGAGCGCCACCTTCCGGTAGAGGCGAGCTTCTCCTTGAGGGGCGGATCGTCGACGACGACGAAGTGCCAGGGCTGGGCGTTGACGGCGCTCGGCGCCTGCCTCCCCGCCTCCAGGATTTTCGCCTTGACCTCCTCGGGGACGGGTTTGCTGCTGTACTTCCTGATGCTCCTCCGCTTCAGGATCAAATCTATGCATGACATTATGTTCTAGAGGATTCCCGCAGGCCTCCTTTTATACCCTCAGTCGAGCCACTTCTCTATCTCGACGGCGTCCAGGAGCTCCCCGTCCCAGTCCACGAGGCGTCTGTGGTAACCGCACACATGGAAGCCAAGGCTCTCGTAGAAGGCAATAGCGCCATGGTTGTGGGCCATCACGAAAGCCCCGACGTGTCGGAAACCCGCCTCCGTGCAGAAGGGCAGGATCCCCTCCCTCCAGAGGGCGGAGCCCACTCCCTTCCCCCTCATTCCGGGCATCACCCAGGTTCCCCCCTCCCCGCAGTGCCTCAGCCTCTCGCTGTAGCCGTACCGTGGGGCTACCCCGGCGAAGCCCGCGAACTCACCGTCGACGTAGGCGACGTATACGACCTCCCTGGGGCCCATGGAATCCAAGTACTGCCGCTCGTCCTCAACAGTGAAGGCGTCGAGGACGGTCCTCCGCTCATCCCTGCAGATGCCTATGAGCCCCGCGATGGGGGCCGCGTCCCTCTCGGGAACAGCCCGCTCTACCATCAACATCATCCCTGGATCCCAGTATAGAGAGGGGATTACTAGTAGTTAAAAAGAAAAAGGGGTTAGAGGTCGTCCCTCAGCCCCAGGTACCTCGCCGTGTTGGCCCTCGGGTCGATGACGGTCCGTATCCGTCCGCCGATGGTGCTGAGCAGCGGGTTGACGCCGGGGCCGTGGCCGGCGGAGTCACTCCAGCCGTGGATTATAGTCCCGATGGTCATCGCCCCCTTGTAGTAGCCCCTGCCATTCATGCAGAGCTGGTCCTGCAGGAGGACGATGTCCCCCAACCGCAGCTTCTTGAGGCCGTACTTCTCGTTGGTGGCGGGGTCCGTCGTCTGGATGTCGTAGTCCCCCGGCTCCACGTTCTGGGAGGAGCCGATCCCGGAGCCCATGAGGAACCCGGGTATCTCTGCGACTATCGGGACCACGAGCTGGTCCCCGTCGACCTCGATGCCCATGTTCTCAAGGAGCCTGGGGCTGCACTTGTTCACCCTGACGTCCTCGAAGCCCTTGATCTTCAGGCCGACGCCGTGGGCCTTCACCTGGACCTTGTCCCCGATGGCCAGCTTCTCGATGGTCTCCTCGGGGAACCAGACGAGGTCGTCGGAGCCCGCGTGCCTCCCGGTGAACACCCCCCTCTCGTTCTTCGCCTCGCCCGAGGTGAGCCTGGCCTCGTTGCCGATGCAGGCCAGGAGCGCGAGGGCGCACTGGCTCGGGGAGGGCTTCTCCTTCCCCCGGATGGTGACGCCGGGCTCGACGTGGTCGCCGGAGGCCCAGCCGTAGCAGAGGTCTCCGACCCTGAGGTTGTACTTGATGCCCCCCATGCCCAGGGACATCTTGGGGACGCCGTTCCAGGTGGGCCTGTAGCCGCTGCTCCCGGAGGGGACTATCTCACCCATGACGGCGAGCTTCAGCAGCTTGTCCTTGTTGGTCTCGATCATCATCTCAATCCTCCAGCTCCAGCATCCTCTTCAGGTTCACGTCCGGATCAACCTTGGGAACGATCTGCCCCTCCTTACAGGAGAGCAGCGTGGAGACGCCGATCCCGTGGCCCATGTGGTTGCTGGGGCCCGTGATGACGACGCCCACCGTCACCGCGCCGTGGTAGTAGCCCCGGCCGTAGTAGGAGAGGGTGTCCTCCAGGAGGACGATGTCCCCGAACCTGAGGTCCCTGCAGAACTCCACGGCGTCAGGGCTCTGGGTCTGGATGTCCCAGTTGCTCGCCTGAGGCGGGCTGCCCCCGGCGCCCTGACCCACGTAGTCCATGGGGACCACCTTGGTCCCTGGGACGTGGAGCTTGCCGCCCTTCTCCTCGATGCCCCAGGCCTCCACCAGCTCCGGGCTGCAGCTGACCACCGCCACACCAGGGTAGTCGAGGAACTTGTGCCCCGCCCCCTTAGCCCGTATCTGGACCTTGTCGCCGACGGTGAGGTCGTCTATGACCTCCTGTTTGAAGTGCATCACCACGTGGTGGCTCCTGTCCGGGAGGTACCCGACCTTGCCTATGACCGTCCCCCAGCTCCCCTTCGCCTCCCCGCTGAGGACCTTCACCCGGTTCCCCACGTTGGAGAGGTTCCGGAACCCCCCCTTGGCGCGGTCGTTGTCCGTCCCGTCCGCGGATACCCCGGGCTCGACGTTGTCCCCGAGCTCCCAGCCGTAGCAGGGGTCCCCCACCTTGACGTTGTAGACGATGCCCCCCCTCCCAAGGCTCATCTGGGACCTGTTGTCCCAGGTGGTGGTGTATGTGGAGGGGATCGCCGTGTGGGTTATCTCGCCCTGCAGCGCGATCTCAAGGAGATTATCCTTGTTCGTCTTAACCAATTCAGAAACACCGCAGAGAACGTGCTGCATACCCTATTTGACTGTTGCCCCGACCTCTGGACGACGTTTATATATGCTGGTTACATTTCATATCGAAGCTTAAGGACGGTAACAGACTTGATGAGGGGAAACCAGTACGACGCCGCCATAACCATATTCTCACCCGAGGGGCGCCTATACCAGGTCGAGTACGCCCTGGAGCTCGTGAAGCGCGGGGCACCTATCGTGGGCATTCACTCGCCCGAGGGTGTGGTCCTTGCGGCCAACGAGACCCCGGAGAGCAACCTCGAGGACACCAGCACCTTCAGGAAGATATTCCAGATCGACGAGCACGTCGGCGTCGCCATCGCAGGGCTCAGCTCCGACGCGCGGGTCCTCATCGACAGGGGCAGGGTCTTCTGCCAGAGCAACAAGCTCCTCTACGACGAGCCCGCCGACGTCGAGGGCCTAGTGGGCACGCTCAGCGACCAGATTCAGGTCTACACTCAGCACGGGGGCATCAGGCCCTTTGGGGTGAGCCTCATCTTCGCGGGCGTCGATACCACCGGACCCCATCTCCTCACCACGGACCCCAGCGGCTCATACAGGGGTTACAGGGCCCGAGCATTGGGGAGGAACGCAGAGGAGTCCAACAAGTTCCTCGAGGAGAACTACAGGGAGGACCTCTCCCTCGACGAGGCCATAAAGCTGGCCATCGAGACAGTCGAGAAGGGCTCCGGTGAGAAGCTGACGTCTGCGGTCGTCAAGGTCGCTGTCATCCCGACGGAGACGAAGAGCATGAAGCGGCTGACCGACGAGGTAGTCGCCAAGTACATGCAGTAGGCTAGCTATTCTTATTTCTAAAAGGGTGGAGTAGTTCCTACTCTTCCGCGTCGACGACGCCGGCGCCGGTTATCGCGAACCTGATCCGCTCCTCGGGGAGGCTCGGCGAGTCGATGACCCTGGCGAGGCGGGTGTTCTGCTTCCCCTTCCTGAGGAAGACCCTGTGTGTGCAGGCGTGAGCCATGACGTGGCCGCCGGTGGGCTTGTTGGGGTCGCCGTACATGGTGTCCGGGGTGGACTGCACCTGGTTGGTGATGACCACGGCGACGTTGAAGGCCTCCGCCACGCGTAGAAGGTGGCTCAGGCAGCCGCCGAGCTTCTGCTGGCGCTCGGCGAGGGTGGCGCGGCCGATGTACTCCCCCCTGAAGTGGCCTATCATGCTGTCGACGATGACGAGCTTGATGTTGCTCTTCTCCACGAGCTCGGGGAGGCTGCTGATGAGGATGGTCTGGTGCTCGCTGTTGTAGGCCCTGGCGACGAGGATGCCCTCCAGGACCTTCTCGGCGTCGAGGCCCTTCTCCTGGGCTATCTGCATGACCCGCTCGGGCATGAATGTGCCCTCGGTGTCTATTGCGCAGACGTTGCCCCCGAGGCCGCCCTCTTCGACGGGGAGCTGGGCGTTGACGCTGAGGGTGAAGCAGATCTGGGTCTTCCCTGAGCCGAACTCCCCGATGAGCTCGGTGATGGCGCCGGTCTCGACCCCTCCGCCGAAGATGCGGTCCAGCTCGCTGGAGCTGGTGGTGCATTTGAGCATGCTCTTCCTCATCTCCAGCACCTCAAGGGCGGGGATGAAGCCGGGGTCGACGTGCATCCTGGCGAGGCGGCAGACCTTGAGGGCGGTGTCACCCCCCATACCTGCGACGTCGGCTAGCTCCCTTGCTGGTGTGAAGGCTATGGACTCTATCGTGGTGAAGCCCGCCTTCAGCAGCTTGTTCACCGTGGTGCTCGCTACGCCCTTCAGGAGCCCGGGCTCAAGTACCTCTGCCATTCTATCTCTCCTCGGCGCGAACTCCGGTTTCCGGGATATAAGGGGAACGTAGCTATGGGAGGGTAGGAGAGGCGAGTGAAAGTGGCTCGGCCTCTCCAAGAGATACCCTTAGATACTCTTCGGCGAAATTAGGCTGAAAATGCGCTCCGCAATAATCCTCGCGGGGGGACGCTCCACCCGGATGAGCGGGGACAAGGGCCTCAAGGAGCTGTGCGGAGAGATTCTCGTGACCCGTGTTATACGACGGGTCAGGGAACGGGTGGACGAGGTCCTCCTCGTGGTCAGTTCGGAGGGGCAGAGGGAGGCATACTCTGGGTTTGTTGACGAGGACGTAAAACTGCTTGTGGATCTGTACAGCGAAGGCTCCCCCCTCGTGGGAGCCATCACGGGCTTCAAGCTCGCGAGGGGGGAGTACGCGTTCATGGCGGCCTGCGACATGCCCTTCATCTCGGCGGAGGTCGTGGAGACCCTCTTCGACGAAGCTGAGGGCCACGACGGCGCCGTCTTCCAGTGGCCCAACGAGTGGATCGAGCCCCTACTGGCCGTGTACAGGGTGAAGTCTTCCCTGAAGAAGGCTCTGGAGCTCTACCGCGCGGGGGACCTCCGCGTCAGGAGGATACTGCAGAACCTCCCCGACGTCAAGATGATCCCCATGGATAACCTGAAGGCCATGGACGCCGACCTCCACTCCCTCTTCGACGCCGACACGGAGGATGCACTGAGGGAGGCAGAGAGAATACTCAAAAAAGGGGAATAAAGGGTTAGGTTAGGGGGCTCTTAGATCAGCTGCTCGTCTAGCCCGGTCTTGGGGATGAGCACCGTCAGGACGCCGTTCCTGTACTCAGTCGTCCTTTTCTCGGCATCCGTCACCCAGGCCGAGAGGTCGATCTCGGTCTCGAAGTTGCCCGCCTTGAGCTTCAGCTTCCCGTCCTCGGTATCCAGCTGGATGTCCTCCTCGGCGACCCCGGGGAGCTCGATGAACAGCGTCAGCTGCTCCTTCCCCACGCTTATGTCGTAGAGGGGCTCCCTGGGCTGCTCTGGATTGGGCCTCAGCGGGGGCAGTATGTCGGTGGGCTTGTCAAGTGGAGGGCGCGCCAGCGGTGGGCGCTCCCTGAGCCCAGGGGTCGAGAAGAATCCCCGTGCGATGAATCCCTTCATGCCGGGCTTCTCGATGGGCTCGAAGCTCCAGTCGCCCTCCATCTCGCCTGCCTTGACCTTTTCCTTCAGAGAGTCGAGGTCTGAGAACATGTCCTGGTGGGATCCGAATCCCTTGAACATGTCCTCTGTCATCTTCTTATGCAGCTCCTCCATCTCCCGGAATACGTCGTCTATTCTCATTCTGTTTTTTCTCCTATAGTTGCTCGAGGATCTCCAGCATCCGCCTCATCGCGACGCTCATCATCAGGAACTGGGCCTCGCCGTTGCGGGTCGTCCTGTACCTGCCCTCGTCGTCCTTCTCTATGAACCCGGAGCGCCTGAGGCGCTTCGTGGAATCCGAGACGATCTTGGGGTTCATCCCCAGCTCGTTCATGAGCTCCGTGAATCCCATGGAGCGGTCGGTGGTGTCGAAGAAGGAGCGCATCATGCGCATCCTCCCCTGGTTGGCCAGGGCGTTGAACAGGCTCTCGAATCGGGCCATCTCGCCCTCCATCTCCTCGAACTCCCTGCTGAGGGACCGGCGGTCCCACTGACGGGCGTTGAGGGGTATCTCCCAGAGGACCTTCTCGTCCTCGACGAGCATCAGTTTCAGCATCGCTTTCTTCCTCGCTTACCATCTGGTAAGTTACTGTTCGGTAATTACCAAAAGGTAACTTATAAACCGTTCCCAAACCCCCCGTCACGTTTATCAGTCACACACGACATCTTGAGGTTGAAATGCCCCAGAAGAAGAGCCTCAAGCAGGTAGAGAAGCAGCAGAGGAAGAAGGACAGCGAGGAGAAGGAGAAGGGGGGCAGGGTCACAAAGACTATAGGCGCCCTGAACATCGAGGACATCGACAGCGAGGATCTCATGGAGCAGCTCCAGAGGATGAAGGCGGTCACCCCCACGGGCCTAGCTATTCACTACAACCTCAAGGTGAGCATGGCCAAGCGGCTCCTGGAACAGCTCCAGAAGGACAAAGTCGTGGACATGGTCTCCCGCAGCCACAACCTCAAGGTCTACGCCCTGACGGCCGACTAAGCCCACTTGAGCGCGCGACCATCCTGATGCTGATATATCAGCTTCATGTGCGACGCTTTTTCAGATCCAAGAAAATTACATAGGAGAGCATGAAGATTGTCTGAATCGTCGAGGGTATCGCAGTCTGCCTGCCGAACAGGGCAAGTGCCAGGCCAGCTGCGAACCCAGCGTTCTTGGACGTGCCCAGCAGGACCATGCTGATGACCTTCTTGGCGTCGAGCTGAAGGATCCGTCCGGCTCGTTCAATAAGGAATCCGAGCAGGAACGTGGTTGTTGCTGTTATCACCGCTGCTGGAATCAGGGATGACGGCTGGCTGAGTAAGGCTTCTCGATTCAACCCCACCGAGGTGTAGACGACCAAGAAGAAGCTCCAGTTCAGGAGGGTGCCCTTCACCGGGGCTATCCGCGAGGCCACACCGGTGTACACCAGGATGCGGGAGAGGAACAGCGGGATGACTATCAGCTGGAACATGGTGGTGAACAGTCTGACCTGGAATCCGGCGCTCAATCCCAGGAGGGTGGAGAGTATCAGGGGCGTGGCGATGAAGGCCCCGAGGTAGCAGGACAGACTGGCTATGAGGGAGAACTCCACGTCCCCATCTAGGAAGCCCGTGAAGGGGATCACCCCCACTGCGGGGGGGACGGCCGCCAGGACGACGAACCCGGTCCTGAGAGGTCCTTCGGGGATAAGTAGGGAGCTTAGAAGCAGGATGATGCCTCCAAGCATGACGTAGTTCAGGGTGACACCCGCCAGGATGGGGGCCAGCAGTCTACGTGGGGAACGGAACAGGCTCCCTGTGACGCTGGTCGTTGAGAGCATCATGACGAAGGCCAGTACCGGAAGCACTAAATTAACGGTCCATTGGGCGCCCTGGCCGAGGAGAAAGCCGAGTATTATCGCTAGGGACAGTATGAAGTTACGGTCTCTTAGGAGGCCTTTGAGTCTGGACACGGGGCTTACCCGTGCTCCTCCGGCACTCTCTTTTTTTCCGCTCAAATTTAGATCTTGCGAGGATCCTTCATTTACTGAAATATAAACATGCGAGAATCCACGCGGGTTTTAGTTTTAAGAATAATATTCTACAGCATGTCCTTTAAATTGAAATGAAACTATATGAAACACAGATGCCACTCATTGAGAAACCAAAAAGAATTCTGATTGCATTTCTCTTTTTATTGGCTATAATAGCATCAATACAACTTTACAATATTTCCAGAAAGCCATCAATAGTATGGATAACAGCTTATGGGTTAAAAAACTCACATGAACAGACAAACGTGTCTCTGGAAGAAATTATGGAATTTACTGCATTGTTAAATGCAATTGAAAATACTGAAAAAAATGGTCATTACATGGATGCATTTTCTCTAAACACTTCAGACGCGGATAAACTACTAGACCTTATAAAATCTAAATCAGGTCACGTAATTAAGCAACACATTCGAAATCAAAACTATGTAGTCTATCATTTTCGTATTAGGGTAATTGACAATCAACAAACATATGCTATTTCAATAAGCTATCGAGAAAAGAAACCATTAATATTGTAAAATCTAAATCAAACTCTAATCATTCTATTGATGCTGAAAAACCTATTAAACATTCAAGTTTTTTCTATAAATGTGCGCGCGCATCGCACACGCATTGAATTTTATCTCGTGATTTGTGCCTCGTCATAAACACTTAACAGCTTTTTATTAGCAGGTTTCTCAAAATGTTCTCTATAAGGCTTAACGATCTCGTTAATTTCTCTGGCAATGTTCATTTTCAAGTCCATGGGATGAATTTCGGATGAAAGATAATCCTTCTCAAAATCATCATATGATTGGAATTCAAGTTCCCCTCCATACTTCGCCTTTCTTTCTAAGATAAAGACATCTTTTTCATGAAATATTATATATTTTAGTATCTCAACGACTGGATTTTGTGCCACTGATTTCTCTGGGCACCACGCCTTCATAATCTTGTCAGTAATTTCTTCAGCTGTATCGTGTATGAATATGGCTGTCCAAGGTTTTGATTTACTCATTTTGCTTGCTATTACCTGATCTAGTTTATCATCAGATGTGGCCTTAACTGGTTCAGACAACCCAGCTAATAGGTGATGATGTACTGCTACAGGTTTCTCCCAACCCATCTTGGGATATGTCTCTCTAGCAAGAACGTGTACCTTTCTTTGATCCATCCCACCATGAGGCAGGTCTTCCCCTAAATACTTAACATCTACTCCCTGCATTGGTGGGTAGAGGTACTGACTAAAATCTAGGATATCTGTTTCACTCCTTCCCATTATTGTTAAGCACCTTGAAACCCTTGAAAGAGTAAGATTCTTTGAGAATCTGATGATGTCCTTCCAATATTCATCATTATGATGATACAAATCTGAACCAAGTTCTATTCTAGCATTTGGACATAAAAATTTGAAAGCTTCTTCATAATATTTAGCAGCTCTAAGAATGTTCTCCCAGTTTCCACCTAGTTTGTTATTTATTATGCTGTGCCAGTCTGCCAGATATATGCATGTATCAACACCTGCTTTGGCAAAGTCGTTGACTTTGTAGCCTGAGAGGAGAAAATTTCCCAAGTGGAGTTTTCCAGAGATCTCAAATCCGATATAGTGTTTAGGATGCTCTTTGGTCTGTAATAGATTCCTTAGATTTTCTTCTGTAATTACTTCTTCCGTTGGAGGCATCTTAATCAATTCTATTCGTTTTTCTATGTCCATTAGAATCACCCAGCACACACTAGAAGGGATTAAGGTTAAGTGAGGATAAAATATTTGATTATTTTGTGCGCACAAACCTTTCTACACGTGCGCAGACCGTTATAGTTGAAATTATATCCCCCAAACCCTCCCACCACTTTCCATCTTTGAGCGCGCGGTTACCCATTTTGTATGTAGTCTATTCACTTTATAAAAATAGGATTTTATGTGGCTCGAAATTTGGCCTATCCCCGCGGAAATGCAGGAACATCTAGGTCTACGCAATGACTGCCGACTAGGCCCGCTCTATCCTGATCTTGGCGCCGCTCCTCAGGCCGCTGAAGAGCTCCAGGTTCTCGGTCACCTTGCCGAAGGTATTCACGGGGCTGTAGGGCTTGGCATCGTTTGTGTAGATGACCACCGCGTCCTGCATGGGCCAGTAGGCAATGTCCCCGGCCTTCACTGTCTTCACAGCCTTCTCGGCCCCCCGCCTTATCCCCACGATGAACGAGTAGCCCCCGGGCTGGGGGTGGAGGCGCCCCTCGAGGGGCATCTTGGACATGAGGATCCTATACGTGAGGGGCGCGGAGAACCTGATGAACTCCCCTGTGGCCTCCCCCTTGTCCGGGAGGACTATCCTCACGGGTATCCTGGACGGGCTCTCATCCAACTCATTCTAACCCCCAGCGACGTATCTGACTATCTTCTCGGCCACATTTATGCCTGTGGCGCCCTTGAGGCCCTGCCACCCGGGGGCCCCGTTGACCTCCAAGATCACAGGGCCGTCCGGGCCCTCGATGACGTCTACGCCGGCGTAGTCGAGGCCCATCACCTCCGTCGCCTTGACCCCCAGCTCCTGGATCTCCTGGGCGACGGGCTCATCCACCATGGTCCCCCCCTGGGCGACGTTGGTCTTCCACTTGCCCTCTTCGCCGTACTTCACGGCGGTCCCGATGACCTCGCCCCCGACTACGAAGACCCGGATGTCCCTCCCCGGGTTGTCGATGTACTTCTGGACTATCAGAGGCTGCCCGAGGCGGGTCAGCATCTTCCAGGCGTTGTAGGCGAGGTCGTGGTCCTCGAACTTGAGGGAGCCCCTCCCCATGGAGCCTAGGATGGGCTTGTAGACGCTCACCCCCATCTCCTGGGAGCGAGCGTAGGCCCTGTTCATGCTCTCAGTCGTGAAAGTCTCCGCGACGGGCAGCCCCGCGGCCTGGAGGGTGTACTGGGTGGAGTACTTGTCCCTGGCTCTCCTGAATGCGTAGGTCGGGTTGACGACCCTGATGCCCGCGATCTCCATATGCTCGATCATGCTGATACGCCTGGTGAGCTGCTCGCAGCTGCCAGGGCCGAAGCTCCGGAGGAAGCAGACCTCGGAGTCGGTTACCTCCGTGCTCTTGAGCCAGAACTTCGAGCCCTCTGGTGAGACCTCGGAGGATACATCGATGATGCTGCCCACCATGACCTCGTGGCCCAGCCTCTCCGCGGCCTCAGCTAGCTCCTTTCCGTTCGCGCTTGGTGCACTGCCATGTAGCAGGAGGACCTTCATAGAATCTCCCGTTAGTCAACATCGATGGGTTAAATAAATGTGATTACCCTGAGAACGCCCTCCGGGAAATTCATGATAAACTGAGGTTTCAGAGGTAGTCTCTCAGGTTGTAGTCGGGCTTCAGCCCGAACTTGGAGCTTATCAGGCGGCCTATGACTGAGCCCACGTACTCGGCGATGATCTCGACGAGCTTGCGGTCGTCCTCGGAGAAAGCCCCTGCGTCCCTCCTCCCGATCTCGATGACAGCCACGACCTTATCCCTGACCTTCACGGGGACCGCAAGCTTCGACTCCTCATCTCTCTTGGAGTCTGATATCAAAACGCTCTCGCCTGTGCGCGCGGCCTCTGCGGCCATACTCTTACCCCCAAGGGGCTGCTCTCTAGGCTCGATGCCGCTTATCCCCTCGCAGGCCTGCCTCAATACCGTTCCCTCGATGATGTTGAAGCCCCCCTCGTCGATCTCAAGCATGGCGTAGACGAACTTCAGGGTCAGGCTCCCTATCTCCTCGATGGTGGTAACGTCCCCGAGGTCCTCCCAGAGGCAGAAGAGGGCCTCCAGCATCTCCTGGTACCTTACTCGGTCCGTGACATCCCTGAAGATCCCCTCGAAGCCAGTGACCTCGCCCCTCTCGTTGAGCTTAGTCCTGACCGTGGTCTCCAGCCATCCCAGGTTACCGCTGTGGGCCCTGAACCTCCTGAGCACCCTCACCACCTCTCCCGCCTCCCTCACCTGCTCCAGGAACTCGTCGGAGGCGGCCCTCGAGGCGTGGGTGTCCCAGACCTTCAGCCTCCCGCGGAGGATGTCGTCCGGCTGGGAGAAGCCGAATATCTCTGCCCCTGCCCGGTTTATCGCCGTGTAGTCCCCCTCCAAGTCAAGCTGGAAGGCCCCGTCCCCTATGTTCTCGAAGAGCTCCCTGTACCTCGCCTCGGACTCCTTCAGATCCTTCTCAAGCCTCTTCAGGCGGAGAGCCTTCGTCAGGTTCGACAGGAGGATCTCCGGCTTCGCCGGTTTAATGACGAATGCGTCCGCCCCGCGGTTGAGGGCCTCGACCGCCTGCTCGAGAGTGACCGATCCCGAGAGCATCAGTATCGCCATCTCGGGGTTCTCCCTGAGCTTCTCGAGGACCTCCAAGCCCCCCCTGTCCGGGAGGTTGACGTCCAGTATCGCCGCGTTGAACCCCTCGGACCAGGCGGCCTCGAGGGCGTCCTCCGCAGAGTAGACGTTGACGACGTCGTACTCCACGACCCTCAGAAGAGCGGCGAGGCTGTCGCAGAGGCCGACGTCATCGTCCACAATCAGAACCTTAAGCTTGCCCTGAGATTCGGCGGCTCCTTCACGGGGCGAGATGCCGACGAGGAGATCTTCATTCAGCTCAAGATCTCCATCCCGGAATCCAGAATCTGCCCCCATGGTATCCCCGCCTTGATTGTAGACGGGAACGTCCTAGGTTAAAATAAGGAAATTGAAGCAATGATATGTACCCGAAATAGAGGAATGATCCATACGTTGCTCAGGTGTCGAGGACGGCCCTGATCTCCCATCCGGACTCGGCCCTCTCGATGAGCATTTTATGGAACGTCACCGCTTTAATGGCGATGCCCTGCTCGTGGCGCCCCAGGTCGAAGTGCTCCCCCCTGCAGACGGCGTTGAGCCTGTTCTTGCCCTGATCGATGACAAGCTCGAACTCCGAGAAGACCATCAGCTCTACCTCGTGGATGTAGAGGAGCTCGTCGAGGAAGTTGAAGAGCAGGCCCCCGATGTCGTCCCCCTCGACCTCGAAGGAGCGGGACTCGTCTCCCCTGATGCCCTCGATGGGGGTCATGGAGTTGAACATGGCCTTGGCGACGTTCCCGAAGACCTCCTCAAGGGTATCCCCCCAGGCCTCCACCATCAGGTCAGCGGTGGGCCCCTGCTCCGAGTACCTGTAGCCCATACTACTCCCACTCTATTGTCCCCGGGGGCTTATGTGTTATGTCGTAGACCACACGGTTCACCTCGGGGACCTCGTTTGTTATCCGGGTTGAGATCCGCTCCAGGACCTCCCAGGGGGCCTTGGAGAAGCTGACGGTCATCCCGTCGACGCTCTCCACGATCCGCACCGCGACGGTCTCCCCGTAAGCCCTCTCATCCCCCTTCACCCCTGTGCTCTTGATGCTCGTCAGAACGGCGAGGTACTGCCAGGCGGTCTCCCTGAGGGGTGACACCTCCACCTCCTCGCAGACGATGGCATCCACCCTCCTGAGGATGTCCAGCTTCCCCTCTGTGACCTCCCCCATGACCCGGATCGCGAGGCCCGGGCCGGGGAAGGGCTGACGCTGGACGATGGTTCCCGGCAGCCCCAGGCGCTCACCCAGGGCCCTTACCTCGTCCTTGTAGAGGTCCCGGAGGGGGTCGATGACCGCCTTGAACTCCATGTTCAGGGGGAGGCCGCCGACGTTGTGATGGGTCTTGATCCTGTCCGAGTGGCGGCTGAGCCCCGACTCTATGCGGTCGGGGTAGATGGTGCCCTGGATGAGGTACTCCGCCCCCGACCTCCGTGCCTCATCCTCGAAGACCCTGATAAACTCCTCGCCGATGATCTTCCGTTTCTCCTCGGGGTCGACGACCCCACGCAGCTTCCCCAGGAACTGCTCCTGGGCACGTACGACAACGAGGTCGACGCCCATCTCGCTGAATGTCCTCTCCACGGTGTCCGACTCGTCCATGCGCATGAAGCCGTGGTCTACGTGGACCGCCACCAGCCTCTCCCCCAGGGCCCTGCTCGCGAGGGCCGCGGCGACGCTGGAGTCGACCCCTCCGCTCAACGCTATAATTGCCTTGGAAGCCCCCACCTGCTCCTTAATCTCGGAGACAGCGCTGTCAACGGCGTCGACGGGCCTCCAGTTGGGCTGGCAGCCGCAGACCTCGTAGACGAAGTTCTCGAGCATCTCGGTGCCCCTCTCGGTGTGGACGACCTCTGGATGCCACTGGAGGCCGTAGATGGGCTTCGTTGGGTGCCTGTAGGCGGCGACGGGGGAGATGTCGGTGTGAGCTAGGACCTCGAATCCGTCGGGGACCTTATGGACCGTGTCTCCGTGGCTCATCCAGACGCTCTCGTGGGGGTTCATCCCCCTGAGGACGCCCACGGGGCT
>WOR8_10003705_pt1 | contig 14884 bp, 8 predicted proteins | sample DeeMarSeWOR38_10_FD_19890 | JGI IMG/M metagenome (IMG submission 19890) | reverse complement strand
TGAACGCCGTGTAATGGAGATTTTTTAAATTATGCCCGCTTTTTTGGTTGGCCGTTCGTAGAATGTATAAAAACAGAATTCAGAATGCAGAAGAAAAGATAAAATATGGATTCCCGCCTTCGCGGGAATGACAAACAACAAAAATTCAGTGTTGATCAGTGTAAATCCGTGTCTGATAAAATGCAATTTGAAAAAACAAAGCCAATTTTCGAAAGGCCAAAATGGCGTTAATCCAATGATAACAATAATTTAAGGAGATTTTATTGCCCCGGGCTGGTAAAAAAAACCAATCAAAGCCAATTTATTCGTTCTGTGTTCAGCGTGCTGCGGACTGCGTGTGGATTCCTGTCTTCATAGGAATGACAAAAAAGAATACCCAGTGTTAATCAGTGTAAATCTGTTTCCGAGAGAACCAATTTGAAAAACAAAGCCAATTTGACGACATGAAAAATGGCGTAAACTCTTATATAAAAAGATATTATGGCAATTATACAAACGATAGGACATCGAGAAAACAAAGCCAATTTCAGATGGGTATTTCCTTTTCAGATAAAACAGATAGAAATCTTTGGTTTCAAACAGCATTCATGGTGGACGGGAGGATAGATTTCTGTTAGAATCCCGCCGATTCGTTGGGATGTAAATGCATTGTGACCATCGAATTAAATATTTAAGTGTAAGTAAGTAAAGGGATTTAGATGCGATTGATTTTGATTGATAATCTGCCTGATGTCAGGTTTAATTTCTATCCTTTGTCCCTGGGTCGTCCGCTCTGGGAGCTTCGATGCGGCATGAGTTCACTGGCGGATAAACTGATCGCCAAAATCAAGCCGGATAGCGTCGCCTATTTCGTTCCTGATTATATGGCGGAAGTTTATAAAGACCAGGTAAATGAATCGGTGAACGATATGGCCAGCCTGGCTGGCGATGATTTGATTCTTGTAGATCCGCTAGTTAAGGCCGAGAATTTCGATATTCCGGTTAAAGGTAAAAGCGAGGTCGGGCTGGATGAAGATGGACGAATTCTTTATGCCCAGATTAAAAAAGTTGATATGAAGAAATCCACTTTCGATGATATCGAGGAATTCATAGCATCTATTAAGTCGGAATTACCGAATGTTTCATGCAAGTTAGCTACATGGGAGTATGTCTGGGATCTTATCCTGGCTAATGGCGAGCAGATTACGACTGGGTTTGCGGCGGCGGGGCGGCACGGATTCGAAGGCTCGCTCGAAGAGCCAGTAGCGGTCCGTGGCGATAGGAAGGATGTCTATGTGGCGCCAGGAGTTAAGGTACATCCGATGGTGACCATTGATGCCGAACACGGCCCAGTATATATAGATGAGCGGGCGGAAATTCATCCTTTCACCCGTATCGAAGGGCCTTGTTACATCGGTAAAGATTCAATCCTCTTAGGCGCAAAGTGTCGGGAAGGCAATTCGATTGGGCCGTTCTGCAGAATCGGCGGTGAGGTAGAAGAATCCATCATACATGGATATTCGAACAAGTATCATGATGGTTTTCTCGGGCACAGCTACGTTGGTGAATGGGTAAATCTTGGTGCTCTGACGACCAATAGCGACCTGAAGAACGACTATTCGAACGTCTCGGTTATGATGGATGGGCGGCGGGCTATCGATACTGGCTCGACTAAAGTCGGCTCATTGATAGGGGACCATGTGAAGACCTCAATCGGCACTCTTTTAAATACCGGCTCGTATGTAGGTGCGATGGCGCTCATTATGGCGATAGGAAAACCGCTGCCGAAGCATATACCGTCATTTGCCTGGTTTATAGAGGGAATTGTGACCAAAGGTTTCGGTAAAGGCAAGCTTTACGAGACGGCAAAAACAGCCATGAGCCGGCGTAAATGCCAATGGACCCCGGCAATGGAATCAATGTGGAATGCGGTTTTTGAAATGACAGCGCCTGTGCGAATGAAAGCTATTAAAAAGGGGCGCAAGACGTTGTTAAAGTAGAATAAATAATAATGAACAGGAGAATATTCAATGGCGACAGTAGAAGAACGGGTAAAGGCGATTACCGCCCAGGTCTTAAAACTGAATGTTGAAGATATAAAATTGGAGCACAGTTTTACTGCCGATTTAGGCGCCGAAAGCGTGCAGTCGATTGAACTGGTGGCAATGTTCGAAGAAGAATTCGGTATCGAGATGGACGAAGATGCTGCACTTTCCGTTGAAATAGTCGGCGATGCGATTAAATTCATCACTGATGTCTGCAAGGAGCAGGGTGTCGAAGTAGAAGAATAGCAAGTTGTAATAAATAAAGAAGAAAGGACTTTCAATGAGCAAAGTCAAGAAGAAACATCCTCTTGCTGATTCCAAGAGGCCGAATTTAGTTGAAGATATCTTTCCATATAGTTTACCTCCTCTGATTCATCTGGAAGGGCCAGTAACAGAAATAATCGATGGCAAGTCGGTGGAGTTCGATTTCGGGGCCGTTAAAGACAGGCCAATATATATAACCGATACTACGTTTCGTGACGGCCAGCAGGCCCGACCTCCATATACGCTCGAGCAGATGGTTAAGATTTACGATTTGCTGGCCAAGCTGAGTGGACCGAACGGCGTGATTCGTCAGACGGAATTCTTCCTGTACACAAAGAACGACCGCGACACATTGGATCGCTGCCGAGAGCTGGGGCACACGTATCCCGAATGCACCGGCTGGATTCGTGCCGTCAAGGGTGATTTCCGGCTCGTGAAAGAGGCCGGCCTTAAAGAGACCGGTATGTTAACAAGCTGTTCGGATTACCATATCTTCCAGAAGCTGAAATTCCGCAGCCGAAAAGATTGCTTAGAGAGCTATTGTGAAGTAGTTGATGCCGCATTTGAGGCAGGTGTGCGTCCACGTTGTCACTTAGAGGATGTAACTCGTTCCGATATCGAGGGATTTGTACTGCCGTTTGTTGACAGGCTAATGGAAATGAGTGAACAGGTGCCGGAAGAGCTTACGGCGAAGATCCGACTTTGTGATACGATGGGCTTCGGCATCAGTTACCCAGGGGCCGAGCTTCCACGAAGCATTCCCAAGCTGATTTACAAGCTGAATCGCGAGTGCGGCGTGCCAAGCGACAGACTGGAGTGGCACGGACACAATGACTTCCATAAGGTGCATGTAAATGCAGGGACTGCATGGCTATACGGCTGCGACTTCATTAATACGACACTATTTGGTTTCGGCGAACGGACAGGCAATCCTCCGCTGGAAGGGGCCATATTCGAATATATTGCTCTGAAAGGTGACCTCTGCGGAATCAATACAATGGCAATCACGGAGCTTGCTGAGTACATGCGGTCTATCGGCCTGCCAATTCCTGATAATTATCCGTTTGCCGGCAGGGCGTTTAATACTACCAGGGCAGGAATTCATGCCGGCGGTTTGCGTCAAGACGAACAGATATATAATATTTTTGACACGACAGCACTGCTGGGCCGGCCACCGCGAGTGGCAATTACTGACAAGAGTGGTGCAGACGGCGTGGCTCATTGGCTAAATGAGTTCTTCGGCCTCAAAGGCGATGACCGAATCAACAAAATCAGAGTGCACAAACTGGCCCGCTGGGTCATCGACCAGTACGATGTCGAAGGTCGTCTGACGGCTATCAGCGACCAGGAGCTGGAGGTTAAAGCTAAAGAATTATATCCTGACTATTGGGAAAAGTATAAGAGCAGCAAATAAATTTTGTTTAGATAAGGTGCTGTTCGGCTATCCAACTTCAGAATCGGCGAGAGTCTGAGTAGTGCGAACTGCTGTTTGTCAAAGTGTCAGGATAGTTCAGCGGTATCATTCAGGACAGCCGAGTTTGATATTTGTAATCAGGTCATCCGGGTGCTAAAAGTATGGTCTGCGGAATTCCAGTGCTTATAACCATTGAAATTAGACTCGAAATGTAAAACTCGGGAATTAAACTTTCCCGGAACAAAAGCCCGACATTTCAGGTTCCCCACGATATATCAGAAGGTCGTAGCTTGTTCATTTGATCCGGCCGTATCACACTCATGTATATAAGCCCTTATCCTTCAAGATGTTAAGATGCATGCTGGCCGAATAGTGTTTTCTGGCACGAGATTTGCGAAAGATTATATGAAAAGTTAATCCGGCTTCGAAGGAATGTGATGAGAAAGTAAAATTGTTCTTTGAAATATTTACGACATGATTCTCTCCTCTACCGGGCTTAGTGGCCGAGCAAGATAAACATTAGATTAAGCAAGGTCATTAAGTCCGGGTAAAAACAAACACGCTTTTGCGTGATAATAATAAACGATATTGGAATTGAGAATCCCTGTCAGTTAATGATTTGGCTTCGGGGGGTTATTGAATAAACACTATGTTTCACTTTTTGGTATTGCTGGCAGGGATTTCTTGAAAAAAGAAGGAATTATATAAATCTTATGGGAAAAATGGGGAAAATCTGATAAAATAGGGTGTTTGAAGATAGTAGAAATGTCTCTTAAACCAAGCTATCCAAATTGGTAGTTCAACAATATGAAGTTTCTGCACAGAAGAAATGAAGTGCTAATAAGATTGGGGGAATTATCCATATAAGTTCTGGATTTAGCAATTGTTCACATGAAGAAATCAAAAGTGATTAGTCAAGGATTCTAAATTATCATCATAGGAGAAAGGGCTGGAAAATCATGAATAACAAAACGCAGCATTTGTGCTGTTCATTAATAATAACTTTAGTGGTCCTTTTTTTGACTTCACAATCCAGCATGGGATTGGTAGTCAGTGAGATCATGTACCACCCATCCGATGCAGGGGAACAGCTCGAATTCATCGAACTGTACAACAACCGGGCGGTTTTCGAAGACCTTACCGGCTATGCATTTATGGATGGTATTCAGTATGTATTTGAGGCTGAAACGATTCTTAATGCTGGAGAGTACCTGGTTTTGGCCCGCGATCCTGCCGCCCTTGAGCAGACATACGGGATAACCGGAGTGAAGGGTCCTTATTCAGGCCGGCTCGACAATGATGGTGAACGTATCGAGCTGTTAAATAATAACGGAGGAATTGTAATTGCATTCCGATACGACGACGAACGACCCTGGCCGTTCTCTACTGATGGGGCAGGGCACTCACTGATTCTCGCTAAGAAGGGCGGTGATCCTGCCGAGGCTTCAGCCTGGTTGCCCAGCATGCTTATTGGTGGTACGCCGGGCGGGCCTGATGAGGTTCAGGACGTCTCCGAAGATCCAACTGAGGTGACACTTGTGGACTTGGGACACCCCGGTCGGTATTTTAAAGGAACACGGGAACCGTCACCGGGATCAAATGGTCAGGCTGCTACGACCTGGACGGAAATCGGATTTAATGATGATCCTGCCAGAACAGAATGGCTCGATGGTCCCAGCGGATATGGATACAGCAATGAATCCGGCGAGTTGCAGTATATTGGGACTCAATTGAACGAAATGCAGGGGAATTTTATTTCCATTTATGCACGCCTACCGTTTACGCTCTCAGCGGAGCAAGTCAGTTACATGTCTTACCTGGGGACAGAGGTTCACTATGACGATGCATTCGTGTTGTATCTAAACGGCATTCGCGTTGCGGATTCAGGTGACATTACTGGTTATCCGCCGTCATTCGATCAGTCTGGTGGACAGGCCACCGATGACCAGGTCGTTAATGTCGACTTGTCCAATCGTATAAACCTGCTGGTTCCCGGTACCAATGTCCTTGCTATGCAGATTCATAATGCAAGCCTTACAAGCAGTTCCGATTGTTTAGGAGCGCCGATTTTGCGTGCTGTTATAGAAGCGCAAAGCGGTGCTGTCGATCCCCGCGCCCGAGTTTTAATCAACGAGGTTCTGGCCAACAGTGACGCGGCCACAGGCGCCGACCGGATAGAACTTTACAATCCCGGCCCAAGCACAGTCGATTTGAGCAACGTTTATCTCAGCGACGATGAGGCCGACCTGCTAAAATGTAAGATACCGGACGGAACCGTGCTGGATATCGGTGATTTTTTAATGATTAGTGAAGGAACCGGGCCAGGCGAATTCAATTTCGGGCTGTCATCTTCCGGCGAAACGGTTTTTGTGACAGCGGCCACTGATGATACGGTTCCTGTACCGATACGCGTGCTGGATGCGGTGAACTGCGGGGCAACAGAACCGGAAGTAACCTTCGGCCGGTATCCGGATGGGGCCGACTCTTTTGCTTTTCTGTCTTCAGCTACATTTGGCGGGCCTAACGCACAACCGGCAATAAACGACATCGTAATCAACGAGATCATGTATCATCACGGCACTCGGGATGAACGATATGAGTATGTCGAACTGTATAATCGCGGAACCGAGACGATCTCGCTGGCCGGCTGGGAGTTTATCGACGGCATTAGTTACACATTCGATAACGGCACGGAATTGCCGCCGGATTCATATATAGTAGTGGTAAAGGATCCTGAATTTATCGCAGGAGTGTATGACAATCTTAATATCGGCACGAACCTGGTCGGGCCCTACACCGGTAGTCTCGATGATCACAGTGAGCGTATCCGACTGTCGTATCCTTACAAAGACGTTGATCCACTAACCGGAGATGTCGAGGTCCTGATGGTCACGGCCGACGAGGTGACTTATTACGATGGCGGCCGCTGGCCGAGTTGGGCTGACGGTCAGGGGGCAAGCCTGGAGCTTCGCGACCCTGACAGCAACAATGATGCTCCCGGCGCCTGGGCAGACAGCGATGAGAGCGGCAAGACCGCCTGGGAGCAATTCTCATTTACCATTAACAGTAACGATTCCAGATATAGGCACGACCAGGTCAACATATTCGATCTTCTGCTGCTCAATCGAGGCGAGGTGCTAATCGATGATCTCCAATTGACCATCGGTGGTTCGAGCCGCCTCAACAACAGCGGTTTCGAGAGCGGTGAGTCCAATTGGCGATTTCTCGGCAATCACGTTCGTTCATTTGTGACCAGGGAGGATCGTCACTCCGGCTCTCAGTCACTTCACCTGATTTCAACAGGCCACGGTGATCCCGGAGCCAATCGTATCAACCAGTCCATTTCCAGCGTAACGGCAAGCACGGTAACCTTCCGAGGCTGGGCTCGATGGCTGCGAGGAAGTCAGTTCCTTCTACTGCGAACATCGCGGGAACGGTCTCCCACTCAACCACCTCGACCGGCACATGCGTTTGAGCTGACTATGCCACTAAACTTGGGTACGCCGGGTAAACAGAACACAGCGTTTGTAGCAAACCGCGGGCCTGATATCCTTGACGTGAAACACGAGCCAGTTCTGCCAGCTGCTGGTGAACCGATTATTGTGACTGCGCGTATCACTGATAACGATGGTGTCGCATTTGTTACTCTATTATATCGCTCAGAAGGCAGCGGTGTTATAAGAAGTATATCTATGCTTGACAATGGTTCGGGTGACGATTTTATTGGTGGCGACGGTATCTATACGGCAGCGATCCCGGGCGCCTCCGGCGGAACAATGAGGTCGTTCTACATCGAGGCCTCTGATGGCCTGGTATCAACCCGGTTTCCAACCAATCTGGATCCATCAGCGGAAGTGCCGGATCGAACCTGCCTTGTTCGTGTTGGAGATTCGCTGCTAAATACCACGTTGGCGACTTATCGAATATGGTTGTCTGATGATGTAATCAATACGTTTAGGTCGCGTCCCAATCTTTCTAACGAGCTGCTGGATTGCACGTTTGTCTACAACAACAGCGAGGTCTTTTATAACGCCGGTATCCGATTCCGTGGCAGTCCTTTCCTCCGAAGCGGTTTTGGACGCGATCCACGCAATCGTTATGCTTACCGTATCGACTTCGGCCCGGACAGGAAATTCCGAGGTCTTGAGGAGATCAATCTCGATAATACCGAGGGCGGTAACCGGGGCCCGCTCCAGGAACGTGCATCATATTGGTTCTACAAGCAGATGGGCCTGCAGTATTCGACACAGGAATATATAAGGCCGATTATTAATGGGAACGCTCATTCTAATTACGAGGACGTTCAGAAGATAGACGGCGATTATATTCGTGAGTGGTTTCCGAACGATATTGACGGCTACATTCATAAAATCGACGATTACTTTGAGTACACTGCTGACGGCACAGGATTCGCAAACTATGACGAAGGGATGAAATCCGATTCAAGTCATCCTCGGCTTAAGGAGACATATCGCTGGGGATTCGAAAAGCGATCGCATCGTGAGAACGATACATGGGACCATCTTTTGGATTTTGCTGCAGCGTTTAATACGTCTTCAAACAGTCCGCTATACGAGCAGAATGTCGAGTCATATATTCATCCTGAGCAGTTTGCCCGGGTACTGGCACTACGCCATATGGTCGGTGACTGGGATAGCTACGGTTACCGCCGCGGCAAGAACAACGCCTTCTATTACACTTTGCCTGAAGGAAAATGGTATTTGCTGCCGTGGGACATCGACTTTACTCTCGGTTCGGGCGATGGGCCCAATACGGATATATTTACTTCTGTAAACGCAGGCCTGTTTCCGGAGGTAGATCAGTTCGTAAACTATCCAAAGTACCAGCGGATGTACCTGCAGGCCTGTGCAGAGCTGGTGAACGGTCCGTGGCAGACATCGTACGGGACGAGCAATCCGCCGACGGAATTCGATAAGTTTCTGGATAATGCCGCTGATGTACTGGCAGCAAATGGCCAGGACGCCAGCCGGAGAAACTCTATCAAACAGTTCGTGCGAAACCGCCGGTCATATATCCTGACGCAGATTCCAACTTCTCTGACCTTCGAGATAACAACCAATAGCGGCGAAGATTTCTTTACATCGGCTTCGACGGTAACGATTAAAGGTGTTGCCCCGATAGAAGTAGCGGGGATTTCGGTTAACGGCACGTCCGTTCCGGTAGAATTCTCGGGCAATAGCGTATTTGAAGTGGATATTGATATAACAGATGGCCCGAACCTGCTTAACATTCAGGGATTGACCGGTGTTGGAAATCCTGTAACCGGTGCTGTTGATTCTATTACAGTGATCCGCATTATACCTTGTACTGTTGCTTCGGTAACACCAAATCAGGTTTATAAAGATGGTACAGTACAGCTGACAATCAACGGAAGCGGTTTTGAACCGGGATCGGCTACCTCAGTAGTGTTAACCTTACTCTCAGATGAGATTGGTTTTGATGCCGTCTACGTTCAGAGTGACCAGGCGTTTGATCTGGTTGATGCGGCGACACTTCTGTTGGACGACCCAGGTCGTGGCGTTGGGCTTCCTATCAATGCAGTTCATGAATGGATCAATCTCTGGAACACAGGTGGTCGTGGATTATTCACCTCCAACGAATATCGGTTTGCACCACCGTTTCAGAGGGGTGCTGACAACTTCGCTGTGCGGTTTACGGGCTATATTTTCGCTCCATCTGGCGGGACGAGATACTTCGGTGTAAGCAGTGACGAAGGATTCTGTTTGTGGATAGACGGGCAGATCGTCGGAGAATATGCGGATCCCCATGATCCGGCTACGACTGATGTGACGCAAAACCGAACCGACGGCACAATGGCTTTCGACTTTCCGGCATCGGGTAGTTACTATCTAATACTCGACTACTATGAAAATACTGGGGGAGAGGAGATCGAGTTTTTCCAGACCGACTCGCTTGGTGCTGATCGTCGATTGATAAATATCGACTCCGAACTGGTTGTATTCCGGGATGACGACACAACAATCGAGGCAACCGATATTGAAATTGTGGACGAAAACACAATTACCTGCCAGGTTGATCTGGCCGGTGCCGAGCCTGGATTATGGAACGTTGTTGTAACGCCGCAATATGGCGATACGGCACGGTGTGATTTTCCCGGCGCGATAGAGGTTATCAGTCAATAGAATTAAATAGTGTATTTCTAAGGGGCTTTAATTACTTTTTGTTCGTTGAAAACCTTGCCAGTCAAGTAATCTGTGAAGGTCACCTTGACCGTCGGTGGTTCTTGCAGACTATCGATAATGTCGGCTACGTCGAACGTCAATCTGTAATAGATACTTACCAATGTTTCAAACCAGAGCTTTTTTAGCTCATCCGGCTCGATTTTCCATTGGCCGAGCATGGCTTGTCCGCTCGTTTTGTTGAGGTTCCATAGCTGGACTTCTGCTGCGCCAACCGCTTTTAGTGCGTTGCCCTGTTCATCGGTCGGTTGTATGTAGACGATCAGTTTTTCCTTCCTGCCATCTTTATCTTTATCAAAGAAGCCTGTGTACCTACCAATTTTGATATTCTCAAGAAGATTGAGGTTTTCGAGCTTGACACTCTCGGGCAATCCGGACAAGACCTGTACTTGTTGTTTGAGCTGCTCGTTTTCTTTCTGAGACTGTTCAAGTTGCTTTTGGAGTTGTGTTTTCTCCTGTGTCAATTGTTCTATCTGCACGCCAATCGATCCCGTTTCATCGGGATTTGAACAGCCCGTGACCAGAGTAAGAATGATGAAAAAATAAAATGCACAATGTAAAATTGATGAGGGCACCATTACCTTGCGGTTATTCGACAATTTTGATATTTGACATTGGTCATTCATTATTCTTGCTCTTGACCCTGTTCTCTGACAATTTCGGGCGCCTTTTGCAGTACTCTGTCGGCTAATCCGTATTCTATTGCTTCTGCTGCGTCGAGCCAGAGGTTTCGGTCGCAATCTTTTTCAACTTTGTCGGTGGTTTGGCCCGTATGCTGTGCCAGGATATCATAAAGACGGGCACGCAATCGTAATATTTCTTTTGCTTCGATATCCAGGTCGGTAGCCGGCCCTATCAATTGTCCCGAAATCAATGGCTGGTGCAGGAGTACCCTGTTACTTGCAAGCAGGAACCGCTTGCCCGGATGACCGCCGGCTAATAATACCGCCGCCATACTTGCTGCCTGACCCACACAGTATGTCGCAACCTCGCATCGTAGAAACTGCATCGTATCGTAAATTGCAAGGCCAGCAGTAATCGAGCCGCCGGGCGAATTGATGTAAAAGTGAATGTCCTTCTTGGCATCTTCGTTGCTCAAAAAGAGCATCTGGGCAATGATTAAATTAGCAGTCGCATCATCAATCGTCCCGCCGAGAAAGACGATTCTGTCCTTCAGCAATCTTGAATAGATATCGTAGGCGCGTTCTGTTCGGCCACTTTTCTCAATGACTATCGGCACCAGATTCTGATTTAAACTCATGTTTTGTTCCCCGTATTTTGTTTTACTTCGAGTTTTTCTCTTCTTTGTTTTCTTCCTCTTCCTTGAGGACTTCATCGATAAGGCCGTATTCGTGGGCCTCCTCGGCGGTCATATACCTGTCTCTTTCAGTCTCCGCAGCAATTTTTTCTACCGGTTGACCAGTATGTTTTGAAAGAAGTTCATTTATCATCGTTTTGGCTTTGAGTATCTCTTCGGCCTGTATCTTGATATCCGCTGCCTGGCCGCTGACTCCGCCCCAGGGCTGGTGCAGCATGACTTTCGCGTGCGGAAGGGCGTGACGCTTGCCTTTCGTACCGGCTGCCAGTATTATGGCAGCTCCGGACTGGGCCCTGCCTATGCAATAAGTCGCAATCGGAGAGCTGACAAACCGCATAGTATCGTAAATAGCCATGGTATCATCCACACTACCGCCGGGAGAATTTATGTAAAGGCTGATTTCACTGTCGCGCTTCATATTGTCAAGATACAGCATCTTCATGATGACTTCGGCGGCTCTTTGATATGATATTTCTCCTATCAGAAAAACGATGCGGTTCTCCAACAGCATATCATCCAGACTCATCTGACGATAGCGTTGATACTGGCCGTATTGATTGTAAACATCCATATTTATTGTCTCCGTTTTGCTATGAGTTGCGAAGTGGAATCCCTTCTTTATGTATTGTGGTTGGTGCTCAAAAGACATGCATAATTCCCTTTACTTATCTGCTTTCTTTTCAGACTTTTTCGCTTTTTTGGTGGTTTTCTTAGTTTTTTTAGCTTTCTTTTCGGGCTTTTTCTCGGTAATTACTGCCGTTTCGAGCAATTTTGCTATGCACTTATCCTGCCGTATCTCCAGGCTGAATTGAGCTAACGAGCCGTCGCGCTCCATATCTTCTCTCAGCCTCTCGGGGCGCTGTCCTCTCTGCATGGCTAATTGAGCGATATGGCCGTTTATTTCTTCTTCACTCACATCAATTTCGAGCTTATCGGCGACTTTATCCATTATGAAGAAGGTTTTGAGTTGCTGTTGGGCCTGTTGTTCGCTGCCGGCCTTAAGCTGTTCAATTTGCTCTTCAATCTGCTCGCGTGATAGTCCACGCATGAGCAGGTTCGTATATTGTCTTTGCAGAACGCTTTGGGCCTGCTCGGCCACAACATCCAACGGCAGGTCAAATTCGGTTTTATCGAGCAGGTACTTGTATATCTGCTCGGTCATCTCCGTTCGGCCCTGTGCTTCCAGTCGACTATGGAGCGTATCCTGAATTTTTTCGCGCAGTTCTTCTTTATCTTCGACACCATACCGCTTTAAGAAATTTTCATCAATCTCTGCGGGTTTAAGCCATTTGATATCTTTTATGTCTATCTGGATGTCCACTTTTTTGCCGCGATATTCTTCTCTGAAAAAAGTTTTCGGGACATCAACACTTGTCTCTTTTGTCTGGCCCGCCTCGGCCCCTACCAGCAGCTTATCGAGCTTCTCGACGGGAATTGCTCCGACAAAACCATTCTGTCTTACATATATCTCGACGTTGTCGAGTTTCTCTTCTTCTTCAATGCCCTCGATTTTAAGAACCGCATCGGCAATGATCTGGTCTTCAAGCTCGACGGAACCTTCCTCCCGCGGGGTCCATACACCCGACCATCTCTGTATCTGCTCGATCTCTCTGTCAATCTGATCGTCCGTAACTTCGAGTTTTGTTTTGGTAACTGGTATACCTTCGAGCTTCGGCAGGTCGATTTCCGGACGTACTTCAACCTCGAAATCAAACTTTAGTGAGCCTTCAGTCGGTAATTCGATATTATCGACGTCGATGTCCGGCTCGCCGATAGTTTGCAGTTCGTTGTCTTCAATCACCGATTTGCTCGCATCGACCAATAAAGTCAGTTTGATTTGCTCTTTTGTCTCTTTTCCGAATCTTTTCTCCAGGAGCCGGCGGGGCGCTCGACCTTTTCTAAAGCCCGGTATAATGGCTTCTTTGCCGAGGTCCTTGTATTGTTTGTCAGTTGTATAGTCAATCTTTTCCCGGGCTATCTCTATAGTGACTTTCTTTTTACAGGGGCCTGCATCTTCGATTGTTACTATATCTTTCGGTCCCGAATATTCATCTTTCTTTTCTTCAGATAGTTCTTCTGCTATTGGCTCGGTGGTTTCTTCCTGATTTAGTGCTTCGGATTGTTCTTCGTCAGCCATTTCCTTGCTCCTACGGTTTTATAAAACCTTAAAAATTAAATAAAAAAGGCATCGGGGAAACAATCCCCTTAGCCCGGTCTTCGTGTTTTCAATCCGGCGTCTTTCAGTTTAGTCATATGTCTGACATGAGCCGGACCTAAACGTATCGGAGACCAACGCCAAACTATGCTTAGCCGGTAACTCACCGATACTATTTAGCCGTCGGTATTTAGCCGTTGGTATTTAGATAACAATTCAATCTTAATTAAGTCAAGTAAAACCGTTGTAACGACTAAATACTATCGACCAACAACTATAACAAAGCGGGCGATGAGATTTGAACTCACGACATTCACGTTGGCAACGTGACGCTCTACCACTGAGCTACGCCCGCGTATTTAGTATCCCGTTTATATTCATATTCCGAGCTTTACTCGGTAGTTAACGCAATACTGGTAGCAAATTATATGACTTTTTATCGTCCATGCAAGGCATTTTTTTATAAAAAATTTTGACGTGCTTTGATAAAAAATAATTGCTTAATAGTAACAAACAAACTCCGGAGCGTGTCCTATGGCCGTATTTTTCTGCATTAGGAAACAATCCTTCGTAATTTTAACGTATTTTACAAAAGAATAGTTGCTGATTTCCTGCTATATCTGTGATATAATAACCGCCGCTGGCAACCGAGATATTGTCGGATTGTTTAAGTAAAAATTTTTTTCGGAAAAGATAGATTAAAAAATGATTGAAGAATACCCGGATACAAGTCAAAAACGGGTTGTTGTGCTTCTGTTTTTATTAACACTGCTCGGTGGATTAGCTGTCTATTTTGCCATTAATACGACAGGACCGAATACCGTTGTAGCTCAGCAGGACAATGTGGAGGATGCCAACCAGCCTTTAGCTGAGCCGAATCTACCTCCGACTGAGCCAAACCAGCCGTCAGTTGAACCGAACCAGCCAATTACTGAGCCGAATAAACCAGTCGGAGATCTGGAAGGCCCAAATGATAAAAAAGTGTTGCGTCCTATTCATAGACACTCTGCTTATACTGAGCGAGGAGTAGAGCGGGCAAGGATGGTCGACTGGCAAATCGAGGCGCGGGCAGTCAAGGACCCGAATGTGCTCTCGGCGATGAGAACTGTGCCGCGGCATGCTTTTGTCCGCTCGACGGAGCAGCGCTATGCTTATAGTGACAATCCGCTGCCCATAGGTTATGAGCAGACTATCAGTCAGCCTTATATCGTGGCTTTTATGACCGAGGCCTTACAGCTCACGCGCAATTCCAAGGTCCTGGAAATCGGCACCGGCTCGGGCTATCAGGCCGCGGTCTGTGCCGAGATAGCACAAGAGGTTTATTCAATCGAAATCGTCGAAGAGCTTGCAAAGATTGCCAAAAAGCGCCTCAAGGAACTCGGTTATAGAAACGTATTCACTAAGTACGGTGACGGTTTTTTTGGCTGGAAGGAGCATGCCCCGTTCGATGCGATAATCGGTACTGCCGCCGCCGGTCGTATTCCTGAA
>WOR8_10003701_pt1 | contig 14889 bp, 10 predicted proteins | sample DeeMarSeWOR38_10_FD_19890 | JGI IMG/M metagenome (IMG submission 19890) | reverse complement strand
GTCGTCTTGCCATGATCAATATGCCCGATGGTCCCTACGTTGACATGCGGCTTGGTCCGCTCAAACTTTGCCTTCGACATGTTCCCGTCCTCCCCTTTGAGAAATACATAGGGCATCAAATTGAAATGTATGCCCTATTATTACGATAGTTTAATACCAAACCGGAAAAACCGGCTGTGGCGAAGCGATTATCCCACTTTCGTACGGAATTGACTGTTGAGGATTATCCGTCATTCCTACCAGCGGAAGTGGGCGAACGCCTTGTTGGCTTCCGCCATTTTATGCGTGTCTTCCCTTTTCTTAACCGATGCGCCCCGATTGTTGGCGGCATCCATTAGTTCGGCTGCGAGCTTATTGGCCATGCCCTTTTCGGGTCTCTGGCGCGCATAGCCGATAATCCACCGGATACCAAGTGCGGTGCGCCGGGACGGTCGGATTTCAGTGGGAACCTGGTAGGTTGAACCACCAACCCGTCTGGATTTTACCTCGATAAGAGGGCGTACGTTTTCAACCGCTTTTTCAAAAAGCTTCAGCGGTGATTCTTTGGTTTTTTCCTTCATAATGTTAAACGCATTATAGAAGATAGACTCGGCCGTACTTTTTTTGCCGTCGCGCATAACGCAATTTATGAATTTTGAGACCAGTTTACTGTCATATTTCGGGTCAGAAACAACCGGTCGTTCGGGCACTTCTCTTCGTCTTGGCATACACGCACCACTATCTGTTATCGGTTATCTGTTATTCGTTGCCGGTTATGAAGGACAGAATTCCTTCGTTCGGCATGCGGCATCAAACTACTTGGGCCGTTTGGCTCCGTACTTGGAACGGCCCTGTTTACGGTCTTCCACACCTAGCGTGTCCAGCGTTCCCCGGACGATATGATACCTCACGCCCGGCAGGTCCTTGACCCGCCCCCCGCGAACCAGCACCACCGAGTGCTCCTGAAGGTTGTGCCCGATACCCGGGATATAAGCCGTTACCTCGATACCGGTCGTCAACCGGACACGGGCGACTTTCCGCAGGGCGGAGTTCGGCTTTTTAGGCGTTGAGGTGTAAACACGGGTACAAACTCCCCTTTTCTGGGGCGCGCCCTTAAGGGCCGGGGTGTTGGATTTGGATTTCATCCGTTTCCGGCCTTTTCGGATTAACTGATTAATTGTCGGCATATTCTCCTCATTTTCCGGGTCAGTCCGGCTAAAATTTCTAGGTGCAGCAAAATGTCGATATGTATACACGAAACGTAATAATGTCAAGCATTTTATTATAAATTTTAATGAATTTTTATCGTTTTGGTCCGCTGCAGCCTTTTACGGTCTTCATTGGTAAAATATCCATCGGTTTCCTGTCGCCGGCAGCACAATTATCACGACGTTTGGGAAACCTCGACATCAACATCATTATACGCCGACATGCCGGTTCCGGCCGGAATCAAGCGGCCCATGATGACATTCTCTTTGAGGCCGCGGAGTCCGTCAACAGATCCGGCGATGCTTGCATCGGTGAGCACTTTGGTCGTCTCCTGGAATGAAGCCGCCGAAATGAAACTATCGGTGCTCAATGATGCTTTGGTAATTCCGAGAATCAGGGATTCTGCCACCGCCGGTTGGCCACCTTGTTCAATGACCGCACGGTTGGCTTCTTCAAATTTGATTTTATCGACCTGCTCTTCCATGATAAAATTTGTATCACCCACGCTGGTGACCTTAACGCGCCGCATCATCTGTCGTACGATGACCTCGATGTGCTTGTCGTTTATCCTAACGCCCTGCAGCCGATAGACCTCCTGAACCTCATCTACCAGATAACGTGCCAGGGCGACTTCCCCTTTGATGCTGAGAATATCCTGCGGCACAGCAGAGCCGCCGATAAGCGGCTCGCCGGCGCGGACATAATCACCTTCATAGACGTTGATATGTTTACCCCGCGGGATGAGATATTCTTTTTTCTCGCCCACATCCACCGGCGTAACCGTCACCTTCTGTTTGCCTTTCTTGGTGCTTTTGGCGATCGAAACATAGCCGTCAATCTGGCTGAGTACCGCAATTTCTTTGGGTTTGCGAACCTCGAACAGTTCCGCCACCCGCGGTAAACCTCCGGTAATATCCTTGGTTTTGGTGGTGGCCCGGGGTAATTTGGCTACGACGTCACCGGCTTTAACGGTATGTCCTTCTTCCACCAGCAAAATCGCGTTGATCGGAAGGATATAGCGGGCCACACCGGAAGAACCTGGAAGCTTGGCGGTCTTGCCATCTTTGTCTTTTATGGAGATTCTGGGTCGTTCTTCGGCACTTTTCGACTCGATGATCGTGTGGCTGGACTTGCCGGTAACGGGGTCCACTTTCTCCTGCATCGTCTTGCCAATGGCGATATCACCAAACTTGACGCTACCGTCCACTTCAGATAGGATCGGCGTGGTAAACGGATCCCAGGTCGCCAGCAGATCGCCGGTTTTTACTTTCTGGTCGTCTCTAACGTGCAGGTGAGCGCCGTAAATTACCGGAAAACTTTCCAGTTCACGGCCACCCTCACTTAAAATGGTAAATTTGCCGCCCCGTCGGTTCATGACCACGAATTGCTTATCGGAATTTTTGGCCACCTTCAGATCGACAAATTTGATGCTGCCATTGACCCGGGCACGAATGTCGGCCTGTTCCACCCGCCGACTGGCGGTGCCGCCGATGTGAAAAGTTCTCATAGTCAGCTGGGTGCCGGGCTCACCGATGGATTGAGCGGCTAGAATCCCGACGGCCTGTCCGGTTTCCACCCGGCGGCCGTGCGACAAGTCCCGCCCGTAGCATTTGGCGCACACACCGCTTCTTGCCTTACAGGTCAACACCGAACGGATCTTAAGGTTCGTCAGACCGGCCTCTTCAATCCGGTCCACCACCTGTTCGTCGATTTCCTCCCCACCGCTGCAAATGACTTCTTCGGTAAAGGGATCGACAATATCTTCAACGGCCACGCGCCCCAGTACCCGTTCACCCAGGCGTTGAATAATCTCACCGCCTTCCATCAGCGGTTCGACTTCAACTCCCATCATCGTGCCGCAATCATCTTCCAACACCACGCAGTCCTGGGCAACATCCGCCAAGCGCCGGGTCAGATAGCCCGAGTTCGCTGTTTTTAGGGCGGTATCGGCCAAACCCTTGCGGGCCCCGTGAGTCGAAATAAAGTACTGCAACACCGACAGCCCTTCACGGAAATTGGCAACAATGGGGGTTTCGATAATTTCTCCGGATGGCTTGGCCATCAGACCGCGCATACCGGCCAGCTGACGCATCTGGTCCTTGCTTCCCCTGGCACCGGAATCGGCCATCATATAAATGGGATTGAAGCTCTCTTCAACAACCGGCTCGCCTTTTTTAGCCTTGACCGCTTTGCTCTTATGGTCGGTCGCCGGTGCTAATTTCATGGCTTCCATCATTTCGTTGGCGACATCATCAGTCGCTTTGGCCCATATGTCGACGACCTTATTGTACTTTTCTCCCTGGGTAATGAGCCCCTCGGTATACTGCCGCCCTATTTCGGCTACCTGTTTTTCAGCTTTCTTTAATATGGCCCCCTTGCTTTCCGGGGTAATCATGGCGTCAATGGATATGGACAGCCCGCCCTGGGTTGAATATTTATAGCCCAGGTCTTTGAGTCGATCTGATAAAATCACCGTGGCTTTGGGCCCTAAGTTGCGGTAGACGTAGTCCACCAGCTCCCTCAGGGTTTTTTTGTCCATGACATGATTAACGATATCAAACGGTATCGCCGGTTGTTTTTCAAGTATCTCGAAAAGATGATAACTGCCATCGGCATACAGGGCATTTGTGCTGTGCTCGCCCTCATTAAGGGAATAGAGGGCATCGACATCGGCATCCGAGCACCCGAAAACGCCTTTAAATTCATTAAACGTGAGTTTGCCGATCAAGCCATCATTGTCTTTGTCGGCGGCCTGGGAACATTCATTTACGAGGGCCAGGAAATCCTCGTGCGCATCGAGCCGCTCGATAACCTGTTGGGCCTCCTCTTCAGTGGCGACACGGATGTGTCGCATCTGCACGATATCCACCTTGGGAATGATTTCCCACAGCAAAACCCGACCGACGGTTGTTTCATGACGTTTGCCCTGCATGCGCATGGTGATGCCGGCGTGCAAATCGACCGCGCCGGAATCATAGGCGATACGAACCTCCTCGGGATTGGCAAAGATCTGCCCCTCACCCTTGCTGCCGGCAATGGCACGGGTCATATAGTAAATCCCCAGAACGATATCCTGGCTCGGAACGATGATGGGGCTGCCGTTGGCCGGCGACAGGATGTTATTGCTGGACAGCATCAGCACCCGGGCTTCGATTTGGGCTTCTACGGACAACGGCACATGCACCGCCATCTGATCGCCGTCGAAATCGGCATTGAAGGCCGTGCAGACCAGGGGATGCAGCTGCAGGGCTTTGCCCTCTATAAGAATCGGTTCAAAGGCCTGGATCCCCAGCCGGTGCAGGGTCGGTGCCCGGTTCAACAGGACGGGGTATTCCTTGACGACTTCGTCCAGGGTGTCCCAGACTTCGGGGACTTCGCGCTCCACCATTTTTTTGGCGCTTTTAACGGTGGAGACCATGCCTTTTTGCTCGAGCCGATAGTAAACAAAGGGCTTGAACAACTCGAGGGCCATTTTTTTGGGCAAACCACACTGATGGAGCCTCAAGTCCGGTCCCACTGTAATAACGGTACGTCCGGAATAATCGACCCGTTTCCCCAACAGGTTCTGACGGAATCGTCCCTGTTTTCCCTTCAGGGTATCGCTGAGTGATTTCAGGGGCCGTTTGTTGGTGCCGGTAATGACGCGACCATGGCGGCCGTTGTCGAACAGAACATCAACGGATTCCTGCAACATGCGCTTTTCGTTGCGCACGATGATATCCGGTGCCTTTAGATCAATCAGCCTTTTTAAGCGATTGTTGCGGTTAATGACCCGCCGGTAGAGATCGTTCAGATCGGAGGTGGCAAAACGCCCGCCTTCAAGAGGAACCAGGGGGCGCAGATCCGGCGGCAGTACCGGAATCACATCCATGATCATCCAGACCGGATTAACGCCGGATTTCCTGAAAGCATCGACGATCTTAAGCCGCTTGGCCAGTTTTTGCCTTTTGGCAACCGAACCGGTCTCGCGGATATCCATGCGGAGTTGGTTGTACAACTCGTCCAGATCGATGTTCTCCAACATGGTTTTGACGGCCTCGGCACCGATCCCGGCTTCAAACTTGTTGCCATAGGTTTCCAGGGCTTCCTGATATTTATCATCCGAGAGCAACTGCCCCATTGACAGCGGCGTGTCTTTGGGATCCAGCACGATGTAGCTGTCAAAATAAAGCACTTTTTCCATATTTTTCAGCGTCAGATCAAGCAAATTGCCGATCTTGCTGGGCAAACTCTTCAAAAACCAAATATGCGAAACCGGTGTTGCCAACTCGATGTGGGCCATGCGCTCTCTGCGCACCTTGGATTGAATGACTTCAACGCCGCATTTCTCGCAGATAACACCGCGATGCTTCATCCGTTTGTATTTACCACAGTTACACTCATAGTCTTTGGTGGGACCAAAAATCTTTGCACAGAAAAGACCATCACGCTCCGGTTTAAACGTACGATAATTAATGGTTTCAGGCTTTTTTATCTCCCCATGGGACCATTTTCGAATTTGTTCCGGTGATGCCAGCGCAATTCGAATAGCATTGTACCGTTTAGGATCCGTCGGTTTAGCAAAGAAATCATAAAGAGTTTCCATGGTTTATTCCTATTTTGGGTTTGATGGTAATTGGTGTTTGGTATTTAGTATTTGGTGTTTGGTGTTTGGCAGCATCGAAACAGATAAGGCATTTGAATGACAAAATACCAAACACGAAAGACATGATGAATTCGGTTTTTCACGAATTCATCATTCGGCTTCTTCCAGCAGTTCAATATCAAGGCCCAGGGCCTGCAATTCCTTGGTCATAACCCTGAAAGACTCCGGAATGCCGGGCTCCAGCACGTTTTGACCTTTGACGATTTTCTCATACATGCGGGTCCGGCCGGCCATATCATCCGATTTGACGGTTAAAAACTCCTGCAAGGCATAAGCCGCACCATAGGCTTCCATGGCCCACACCTCCATCTCCCCGAGGCGTTGCCCGCCAAATTGAGCTTTACCGCCCAGCGGTTGCTGGGTCACCAGCGAATATGGACCAATGGAACGGGCGTGAATTTTATCGTCCACCAGATGGTGCAGTTTCATCACGTACATCGTTCCGACGGTGATTTTCTCGTCAAAGGGTTCTCCGGTACGACCATCAAAAAGGGTTGTCTGCCCGGTTGTATCCAGGCCGGCCTCTTGCAGCAAGTCTTTGATCTCTTCCTCTTTGGCGCCGTCAAAAACCGGCGTGGCCATGTGGACACCGCCTCTATAGTAGGATGCAAAATCGATCAATTCTTCCTCTCCCATCGCATTGATCGTCTTCTTATCCACAGGATTATCGAAGATTTTCTTTAATTTATCCCGCAAGGCTTTCGTTTTCTGCTCGGCCAGCAAGTCGTTTAGTTGGTCGCCCAGGCCCTTGGCAGCCAGCCCCAGATGAATTTCCAAAATCTGGCCGACGTTCATGCGCGAAGGCACGCCGAGTGGATTTAACACCATATCAACCGGATTACCGTCTTCAAAATATGGCAAATCCTCAATCGGAAGAACCCTGGACACGACCCCCTTGTTGCCATGACGACCCGCCATTTTATCCCCAACCGAGAGCTTCCGTTTTACGGCCACGTAAACCTTCACCATTTTAATGACACCGGGCGGCAAATCATCGCCTTTTTCATAACGCCCCAACTGCTGTTCAAAGGCCAGCCGACACAGTTCGCACTGGTCTCGATAACGTTCAAGGATCTCATGCACCTGTTGGGTATTTTGGGGATCTTTCAAAACAATGCCTTCAAGCTGAACGATGGGTATCTTCGCCAGTGTTTGGGCATCTATTTTGGCCCCGTTGGGAATGAGAACCTTTTTGCCTTTTTTCAGGGCAGCATAGACTTTTTTGCCGACCAGCAATTCTTCAAGTTGGGATCTGACGACATCGGCAACCACCTTGAGCTCATCATCACGATCTTTTTCCAGGGTTGCGATTTCCTCATCTTCGATGAGACGCGCACGATCGTCTTTCTCAATACCCCGCCTTGAAAAGACTTTGGCATCGATAACAATCCCCTGTACACCCGGAGGTACGCGCAAAGAGGTGTCTTTAACATCACCGGCCTTTTCGCCGAAGATGGCACGCAAAAGCTTTTCTTCCGGGGAAAGCTGGGTTTCGCCCTTGGGCGTGATCTTGCCGACCAGAATATCTCCGGGGTTGACTTCGGCGCCCAAGCGAATGATTCCGCTTTCATCCAGATCCTTTAAAGCTTCCTCGCCGACATTGGGAATATCCCTGGTTATTTCCTCCTTGCCGAGTTTGGTATCCCGGGCAACCACTTCAAATTCTTCGATATGCACCGAGGTATAGACACCATCTCGGACCAGTCTCTCGCTGACCAGGATCGAATCCTCAAAATTGTAACCGCCCCACGGCATGAAGGCCACGGTGACATTTTTACCGAGCGCCAGTTCCCCCTGCTCGGTAGCAGGCCCATCGGCGATAATCTGCCCGGCGGTTACCCGCTGCCCTTTTTTGACGATCGGACGGTGGTTAAAGCATGTATTCTGGTTGGAACGGATAAATTTTAACAAACTATAGATAGACACATCCTTTTCGTTGGGATCATCTGAAGGATCGTGTTTAAGAACGATCCGACAGGCGTCAACATCGACGACCACGCCGTCCCGCTGGGCCACGATCGTCACACCCGAGTCTTTCGCCACTACTTCCTCGATACCCGTACCGACCAGAGGTGCCTGATTCATTAACAACGGCACGGCTTGACGTTGCATGTTCGAACCCATCAGCGCGCGGTTGGCGTCATCGTTTTCAAGGAAGGGAATCAGAGAGGCAGAAACACTGACCAGCTGGTTGGGAGAGATATCCATCAGCTCAATGTCTTCACGCTTGACCATCGTGAACTCACCGGCAACCCGCGATGTTACCAAGGGGTTTACGTATTTGCCTTTCTCATTCACCGGCGCATTCGCCTGGGCAATCGGCTGCTCCTTTTCTTCGAAAGCGTCCAGGAATTGGACGTCCGTAGAAACCTTGGCTTTTTCAACCGTCCGGTAGGGAGTTTCGATGAAACCATAGTCATTTACCCGGGCATAGGTGCTCAGCGATACGATAAGGCCGATGTTGGGGCCTTCCGGCGTCTCGATCGGACAGATCCGTCCGTAATGGGATGGATGCACATCCCGAACCTCGAAACCGGCGCGTTCGCGCGTAAGCCCGCCGGGGCCCAGGGCACTCAGTCTTCTTTTATGGGTCGTTTCCGACAGCGGATTGGTCTGATCCATAAATTGCGACAACTGGCTGGTTCCAAAAAATTCTTTAACCACCGCCGACACGGGCTTGGGATTTACCAGATCGTGGGGCATGAGGGCATCCACTTCCTGCAGGCTCATGCGCTCCTTGATGGCACGCTCCATGCGTACCAGTCCGATACGATACTGGTTTTCCAATAGTTCGCCCACCGCTCTGACCCGGCGATTTCCCAAGTGGTCGATGTCATCAACGACTCCCTGGGTATCTCTGAGCTCAATCAGCGCTTTGGCGGTCAACAAAATGTCCTCTTTGCGCAGGATGTTTAAATTAATTTCGCTGCTGATGCCCAGCCGCTGGTTAATTTTCAAACGACCGACGCCGGAAAGATCATAGTAGGTTGACTTGAAGAACAAGTTATCAATGAAATCCTGAGCGACTTCCGGGGTTGCGGGATTGCCGGGCCTGAGGCGTCGATAGATTTCAATTAATGCTTCTTCCTTGCCCTCGACCTTATCGACTTGAAGGGTTTTATGGATGGACTGCCCGGCGGAAACCCCATCGATAAAGAGCAGCTCAAACTCATTGATACCGGCCTCGCTGAGCTTTGCCAAAACTTCTTCGCCGACCGTGTCATTGGCTTTCACCAGGATTTCGCCGCTTTCAGGATCCGCAATGTTAGACGCAAAGGCCCGATCATTGATTTCGTCCGCATGTATCGGAATCAGATCTGCGTTGGCAGCCTTCAGACGCTTGATGGCACGCTGTGCAAAAACACGGCCCTTTTTGACCAGCAGATCACCGGTTTCCGGATCTTTGACATCCTTGCTCGCCCGTTGCCCTTTTAAAAATTCCGGATTGAATTCCTTGTAATATCTTTTGCTGCGAACGATTATTTTTTCTGATTTATAAAAATACGACAAGAGATCTTCTACCGTGTAACCAAACGATTTGAAAAGGATGGTGATGGGAAACTTCCGTCGACGGTCGATGCGGATGTAAACAATGTCTTTGGGATCGATTTCCATATCGATCCAGGAACCGCGCACCGGAATAATGCGCGAGCTGTAGATGATCTTCCCGCTGGAATGGGTTTTCCCTTTGTCGTGATCGAAAAACACGCCCGAGGAGCGATGCAACTGGCTGACCACGACGCGTTCGGTTCCGTTGATGATAAAGGTGCCTTTATCGGTCATCAGGGGAATGGTGCCGAAATAAATCTCCTGCTCCTTTATGTCCCGGATATTGGAGACACCGGTATCAACGTCGATATCATAAACCACCAGCCTGGCCGTGATACGCACCGGTATCTCATAGGTCATCCCCCTGTGGATGCATTCTTCGATACCGTGTTTAACTTCACCAAAACGGTAAGAAACAAATTCAAGGGATGCGCTGCCGGTAAAATCTTTGATCGGAAACACGGATTTGAAAACAGCCTGCAACCCGATTTCTCTGCGTTTCTCAGGAGCTATGTCCATCTGCAAAAACCGTTGAAATGATTCTCGCTGCATCCCGATCAGGTCGGGGATGTCGACAATCTTTTGTATCTTGCCGAAATTCTTCCGTATGCGCTTATTTGCCAAAAGCCTATCAGACATGGCATCTCCCGTTGTTAATGATTGGTATTATTTCGTCCGCTTTCTGCTGCTGTATTTAGCTGCAGCGGACTTGATTTTATCAATTTCTGATTATGGTGTAATGGAGTGGTGGAGTATTGGGGTGGTGCAAACGGATATCCACCTGGTTTCCATTACTCCAGTACCCCAATACTCCAACACTCCGATAGCAACATCGATTGAAAACCAGCCGGTGGATTTGACCGGTTTTCAATCTGCCCTGGTTACTTAATTTCGACTTGTGCCCCGGCTTCTTCCAGCTGGGCTTTGATCTTTTCAGCTTCTTCTTTGACAACTCCCTCCTTGACAGGCTTGGGAGCGCCGTCGACGAGTTCCTTGGCGTCCTTGAGGCCCAGGCCCGTAATGGCCCGAACTTCTTTGATGACCTGGATTTTCTTATCGCCGTGAGCTGCCAGGATTACGTCAAATTCGGTTTTTTCTTCGGCTGCTTCGGCGGCACCCGCGGCGGCCCCCGGGCCGGCGGCCATCATGGCCACCGGTGCGGCGGCCGAAACACCAAATTTCTCTTCCATTTCCTTGATCAGTTCAGATAGGTCCAGAACCGACATGTTTGCGATAAATTCTATAACATCTTCTTTTGTGATATCTGCTTTTGCCATTTTATTCCTCCAGTAATTTTGATTTTTTGCTATCGATTATACGAGGTAACCGGTTAACTGTTACTAGATGTGGTGTGCAGTTCAGGCGGCTTCCTTTTGATCCCTGATCGCCGCCAATACATTGACCAAGCTTCTGGGAACTTCAGCGATGGTCCTGACAAACGATGTCGGCACCGCGTTCAACGCCGAAAGCAATTGACCCAGCAACACTTCTCTGGACGGTAGTTTCGCGAGCGCCTGGATGGCGTTTGCGTCCAGCACCTGGCCGTCCATTACACCGACTTTAATTTCAAGTTTGTCGTGTTCTTTCGCAAACTGAGATAAAACTTTCGCCGGCGCGACGGGATCATCGTAACTTAGCGCAATGGCACTGGGGCCCTTGAAATAGTCCTTGATCAAAGCAACATCGTTGTCCTCCGAAGCTCGAATGAGAAGCGTGTTTTTCACCACTTGGTATTCAATCTGCTCCGCCCTGAGCTTGCGCCGCAAATCGTTCATGGCAGCAACATCCAGCCCCTTGTAATCGGTCAAGACGATGATGGCGGATTTAGAAAACCTGTCACGTAAATCTTCAGCAATTTGTTGCTTTTCTGTTATCCTCACTTTTAAATGTCACCTCCTTTCCTGATCTGACAAAATACCGGAGAAAACTGGCTAAGCTTGATTTGCGATTGCGACCTTGACATATCAGGTCTTAAAAAAAGACAACCGCATATCTGCCTCGGTAGGCCGGCAATGCCGATTATACACAATCGCTGTCAGCCATTTTGTGAACCTACGGTCTTTGACAGAATGTCTTTTCTTTGGATTCTTAAAAAACAAGCCGTTCGGCTGTTACCACGAGTTTTCAGATAATTTTCAACGCAACGCCATCAACAGATCACCAGCTCAGACGCACTAAGATCCTCAGCTGTAACGAATACCGATCGATAACCTTGACAGCGAAATTATCCGCAAGCCTGCAGTGAATTGATTTGTCTCCTGTGATGTGTTCATCGCGTGATGAGTTCAACCGGCGGATTCAAACGTCAGCGCACCTGACAGTGCCATACTATTTGGCTAAATCCTTTAGATTCGCGGTATCAATTTTAATTCCAGGCCCCATTGTCGTAGACAAGGAAATCCCTCTTAAATATGTTCCTTTGCTCGAAGCCGGCTTGAGACGCATGATGGTTTCTAAAAATGCAGCGATATTCTGGATGATTTTTTCAACTCCAAAAGAAACTTTTCCCATGGGGGCGTGAACGATGCCGGCCTTTTCGACCCGGAAGTCAATCTTGCCGGCCTTAAGCTCGCTAACCGCTTTGGCAACCTCAAAGGTGACGGTTCCGGTCTTGGCATTGGGCATCAATCCCCGGGGGCCCAGCAATTTTCCGATTTTTCCGACGGTACCCATCATATCGGGTGTGGCAACCGCCTTGTCAAAACCAAACCATCCTTCCTTGATTTTCTCAACCAGGTCATCATTACCAACAAAGTCCGCACCTGCATCAAGCGCTTCCTTTTCTTTTTCGCCTTTCGCAAAAACGAGGATTTTGACCTCTTTGCCGGTTCCATTTGGCAGAATGACACTGCCTCGCACCATCTGGTCCGCATGCCGGGGGTCCACACCCAGGCGAACGGCGACATCGACCGTCTCGTCAAATTTGACGTAAGATGATTCCAGGGCCATCTTCACAGCCTCGTCAACAGCGTTGGGTGATCCGGTGCTTAATTTTTTTTGCGATTCAGTATATTTTTTTCCTCGCTTCGGCATTTTCCCATTATCTCCTTCAATCGTGTTACGTGTCTCATGTTGCGGGTTGCGGGTTTGGCGTTGCGCGGTGATTTTCAGAACCCGCAACCCGCATCTCGCAACACGCAACGCGTTTTTAGCCCACCTCAATTCCCATGCTGCGAGCGGTGCCTTCAATAATTTTACAGGCCGCATCCAGATCATTGGCATTGAGATCGACCATTTTCTGATTGGCAATCTCTTCAACTTGCTTGCGGGTTACTTTCCCAACCCGATCCCGCTTGGGGTCACCGGCACCCTTGGCAATTTTCGCTGCCTTTTTAAGCAAAACGGCGGCCGGGGGTGTTTTGGTGATAAATGTAAACGATCGATCCTGATAAACCGTGATAACCACAGGGATGATCATCCCCTCATCCTGAGCCGTTCTGGCATTGAACGCTTTGCAAAAGTCCATTATATTAACCCCGTGCTGCCCGAGGGCGGGACCAATGGGCGGGGATGGATTGGCTTTTCCGGCTTCAACCTGCAGTTTTATGAGCGCCATTAACTTTTTTGCCATTTTTACCTACTTTCTCCTATCCCGGATAACCCGGTCTCCGGCACGCAGGGCCTGCGGCGCGGAGAGAACCGAAATTAAATCAGGCCACGAAGATCATGAAGAATCGAAAGAAAACATTTGAATAAAAGATTTAATGGTTTCTTTGCGGGCGTCGTGTTCTTCGTGGTAAAATACATAATTTTCATAAAATTCAACGAAATCTGAAACCTACAGCTTCTGCACTTGAACAAAATCGAGTTCCACCGGAGTGGATCGGCCGAAGATACTTACCAACACCTTGATTTTACCCTTTTCCTGGTTGACCTCTTCCACTGTCCCGTTGAAATTCGTGAACGGCCCGTCGATGACACGAATTTCGTCACCGGATTCGAAAAAATACTTCGGTTGTGGCTTCAGTTTGCCGGCTTCCATCCGGTTTAAAATCTGATCGGCCTCCTCATCGGATATGGCTGCCGGATTATTACGGCCTCCCAAAAAACCGGTGACCTTAGCGGTATCATTGACCACATGCCAGGTCTCATCATCGAGTTTCATTCGGACCAGGATGTAGCCGGGATAAAATTTCCTCGAAGACGTCTTGCGTTTTCCTTTTACCAGTTCAACTATCTCTTCAGTAGGAACGAGTACTTCGCCAAATTTTTCGGGATGAGGGGAAAGCGCAATTCGCTCCTCCAGGGCTGCTTTCACCTTGTTTTCAAATCCCGAATATACATGCACAATGTACCATTTGAGTTCCACTGATCTGTCTCCTCGATCTATTGAAGTACGATTCGGATCAAACTGGAAATGCCAAAATCAACCACACCGAGAAACAAAGAGATCAACATTACCAGAGCGATGACAACCGCAGTAGAGCCGATCGTTTGCTTGCGTGACGGCCAGGTAACTTTTTTCAGCTCTACTTTTACTTCCCGCAGAAACTGAGCGGTTTTAGTAAAGATATTGTCTTTGGGCTTGGCCGCCGGCGGGCTGGCTGCTGCCGATTTTTTCTTCGGCGGTGCCGCCTTCTTTTTGGCCGGCGCCTTGACTGAGCCGTCGCTTAATGCCGCTTTATTCACACCAGACTTTTTTTCGTCCTCGGCAACAGCGGCAGCCGTGCTTACTGCGGCCTGCTTTTTCTTCTTTTTTGCCGCCGATGTTTTCTTTCGCTGTATCCGTCCCATTACACTCCTAAACTTTGGAAAGCTTGAGGATACCGGCTCTAAGCTTAACCTATAAAAGTATGGCAGGCCAGGAGGGATTCGAACCCCCAACACCCGGATTTGGAGTCCGACGCTCTACCGTTAGAGCTACTGGCCTGCATAATCCGTTGGGACCTTTGAATGGAAAAATTTATCAAAGGCCTTCGCATCCTATTGGATTTGTCATTGATCCGCTCAACCATTCCGGTTTAGCCTTTAGTCCCCGCCGATGCCCCGTCAAAAGCGCAACCGCTTTGACGCAGCTACTTGGTTTCTCTGTGCGGGGTGTGCCTGCGACAAAATCGGCAATATTTATTGAACTCAAGCTTATCCGGCGTGGTTCGCTTATTCTTGGTTGTCGTATAGTTTCTTCTTTTGCATTCAGTGCATGCAAGGGTAACAATGATTCTCACCTGATGGACTCCCCCGTCCTAATCGCGCATGGCATGCACAATTAGGGGTTAATTGTTATTGGTTAATCGTTATTCGAGATTGGCAACCAGTCCTGTTGATAGCGATGTTGCCGTTAAGAAATTAATAACAGAACCGATTCCTTTTAAATATTAACCATTAACGAATAACTGATAACTGCTGTTAAGCTAATAACCAATAACGAATAACAAATAACTGCCAATTGGTTTAAAACCAATTGGCAAGCTAGGCAATAATTTCACTGACGACGCCGGCGCCCACCGTGCGACCACCTTCACGCACCGCAAAACGCACTTCCTTCTCCATGGCGATCGGTGTTATCA
>WOR8_10003697_pt1 | contig 14893 bp, 11 predicted proteins | sample DeeMarSeWOR38_10_FD_19890 | JGI IMG/M metagenome (IMG submission 19890) | reverse complement strand
GATCTGGCGGTGTACCTCCTGGGCCTGCTCCGGCGTGGCGTTCCTCCCGGTCCCTATGGCCCAGACAGGTTCATAGGCAACCACAACGCGGCTCATGTCCGAGCTCGAAAGGCCTTCCAGGACCCCCCGGACCTGAGTTGATACGACGTCCATCGTCAGACCATCCTCCCGCTGCTGGAGAGTTTCACCCACGCAGACGATCGGGGCCAGGCCCACCGCCAGCGCCTTCTTTGCCTTCTCATTGATCAGGGCATCGGTCTCCCGGAAATACTGTCGGCGCTCCGAGTGACCCAGGATGACATACTCACACCCCACTGACCGGAGCATTCGCCCCGAAATCTCACCCGTGTACGCCCCGTCCTCCTTGTCCGACATATTCTGGGCTCCGAGACTCAGGGCGGAACTCCCGATGAGGTCGGCCGCGAGAGGAAGCGACGTGAACGGGGGGCAGATGATCACGCCTTCGTTTGCCGAGAGGGTCGGCATTCCGGCGAGCAGTTCCGTGATCAGGGTTTTTGTCTCGTTGAGGTCATTGTTCATCTTCCAGTTGCCAGCAACTATTGTCCTACGCATTCGGGAACCCCTTCTCTTGCCGTGGAACTCGACGATCGGTTGTTACGGGTGCTGAAAAGATCATTTTGTGAAACGGGTGGGTAACCGTGAGAACGGGTCGGGTCGACTGCCGGACGACCTCCGCCGTATTGTTCCCGATGTGGACCCGCCGCAGCCCCCGCCGACCATGCGTGGACATCACAATGAGTCCGACATCGCGGTCTTCAGAAAAACGAATGATGGAATTACTGGGTTCCACATCCCGGTCGAAGACATACTCGACCCGGACCTCCTCAGCCCGTGGATGGTGCTCCTCCAGCCGAGGGGCTCTCTGGAGAATCTCAGACCGTGATTCCGGGCGCTCGAGCTCGCTGATGTAGTGGATGTAGAGCGGAGCCTCGTTCTGCCGGGCAATGGAGAGTGCATAGGAGAGCGCCACGTTTCCCGCAGGGGAAAAATCCGTGGGACAGAGAATCGAGGATACATGACCGTCCCGCTTCGGCGCAGTCCGAACGCTGAGAACAGGCTGGCGGGAGAGGCGTACAACCCTCTCCACCGTGCTTCCGATCAGGTACGGGGAGAGGTGCGTCACGCCCCGTGTTGCCATCACAATCATATCGTACGCCCGCTGCTCGGCCTCTTCAACGATCACCTTGTATGCCCTGCCGGGAACGACGAGGGTCCTCGCCTGTATCCGCCGTCTCTTCATCCCGTTGCTCAACCGCTGCAAGCTCTCCTCCCAGCGTTGCCGGACCCTCTCACGAAACGTCGCAACGGCTTCCTCCTCCATCTCCTCTGGTGCGATTACCGATACAGCAAACTCGTCCACATGAAGCAACGTGATTTCCGCTTCATATGGCTCGCCCAGATCCATGGCGTGCTCCAGCGCCTCGTCGGCGTGCCGCGAGAAATCGGTTGGCACAAGGATGCGCTTCAGCTCATACATTGTTTGACTTCAACCTCTCCAGCGTACGCCGCAACACCTGGTTGACAATTCGGGGATTCCCCTTCCCCTTCATCATCTTCATGGTCTCACCCACGAAGTATCCGAATACCTTTTCGTTTCCCTTCAGGTAGGTCTCCACCTGAGGTCCGTTCCTCGCGAGAACCTGATCCACCACCTCTTCGATGGAGCGCTCGTCTGAGACCTGCACGAGGCCTTTCTCCCGCACGATGCGTTCCGGACTTTCCTCCGAACCGAGCATCTCGACGAACACCTCTTTTGCGATCTTGCCGCTGATTGTCCCGACCTGGATCAGGCGAATCAGCCCGGCAAGCCGCTCCGGCGCTATCGGAAACTCCTCAACGGGGACCTTCGTCTCGCCCACGACACGCAGAACCTCCGTCATGACCCAGTTGCTGACCGTCTTGGCGTTCTCATTCCTCTGTGCCGGCGAGGTCTCGGAGAGCGCCCTCAGCACTTGTTCATAGTAATCCGCCGTCGCCTTCTCCGCGGTCAGGACATCGGCGTCATACCGTGGAAGACCCATCTCCTGGATGAACCGGTCCCGGCGCGCAGTCGGGAGCTCCGGCAGGTGTGAGCGCACCTCCGCGATCCAGGATGCGTCAACCACAACCGGCACGAGGTCCGGCTCGGGAAAGTAACGATAATCATGCGCCTCTTCCTTGCTTCGCATCGGGGCAGCAACGTTCATCGCCGCGTCCCAGAGAAGCGTCTCCTGCACCACCTCCTCACCCTCATCGAGGATACGGGTCTGGCGGCCTATCTCGAACTCCAGAGCCCGCTCCACGTTCCTGAAGGAATTCATGTTCTTCACCTCAGTCTTCGTGCCGAAGGTGGTATCCCCCTTGCGGCGCACGGAGACGTTTGCGTCACAGCGCAGGCTCCCCTCCTCCATATTGCCGTCGCATATCCCGAGATAGGTCACCAGCTGCCGCATCTTCCAGAGGCACAGGTATGCCTCCCGGGGGGAGCGTATATCGGGCTCTGTGACAATCTCAATGAGAGGAACCCCACAGCGGTTCACATCGACCAGAGTACTTGCATCGACGTCGTGAATCGATTTTCCCGCGTCTTCCTCCATGTGAATGCGGGTCAAACCGATTCGCTTTCGTCCGCCTTCATCAAGGTCTATCTCGACGGAGCCGTTGCTGCAGATCGGCTCCTCATACTGTGAAATCTGGTACCCCTTCGGAAGGTCGGGGTAGAAGTAGTTCTTCCGGGCAAAGACCGAGCGGGGAGCTATCGTGCAGCCGGTGGCCATCCCGACGCGCAGCACGAACTCCACGAGATTCCGGTTCAATACCGGCAGTGTCCCCGGCATGCCGAGACATACCGGACAGACGTTTGTGTTCGGCTCACCCCCGAAACGGGCCGAGCAACCGCAGAACGCCTTTGTGGCCGTCAGAAGCTGCGCGTGAACCTCGAGACCGATTACCGGTTCATACCTCTCGCTCAGTTCCACACCAGAGCTCTCCGTTCTCTTCCGATTCTCCCATCGCCAAAGCAGCTCTCTCCTAGACCCGAATCGCCTGCGTCACCTTCACCGCGGCCTCCTTGAGACTATCTGCCACCAGGAAATTCAATCCGGAATCCCGCAGAATCTCTCCGGCCAGCTCGGCGTTCGTCCCAGCAAGACGAACAACCACTGGCACGGCAACCCGGACCATCTTCGCCGCCTCCACGACGCCCGTCGCCACCCGGTCACACCGCACGATCCCCCCAAAGATATTGATGAGAACGGCCCGGACATTCGGATCAGCCAGTATGATGCGAAACCCGGAGGCCACCGCCTCGGCGCTTGCTCCTCCCCCCACGTCCAAGAAATTGGCGGGCTGTCCCCCAGCAAGCTTGATGATATCCATCGTTGCCATCGCCAGACCCGCACCGTTCACCATGCAACCGACATTGCCGTCCAGCTTGATGTAGTTCAGGCCCGATGTGGATGCCTCCACTTCCAGGGGATCCTCTTCATCCAGGTCGCGGAGGGCCGTCACAGTGGGGTGTCGGTAGAGCGCGTTGTCATCAAAATTCATCTTCGCATCGAGCGCCAGCACATCTCCCCCGGTTGTTATGACGAGAGGGTTGATCTCGGCCAGCGAGCAATCCATCGCTTCATAGGCGCGGAACAGTCGCGTGAGAAACTTCACCGCGTTCTTGAAGGCATCACCTGTGAGACCCAGGCCAAAGGCGAGATTGCGTGCCTGGAAAGCCTGGAAACCGATCGTCCGGTCCACGAACTCCTTGAGAATCTTCTCCGGCGTCTCAGCCGCCACCTTCTCGATCTCGACCCCCCCCTCCGTGGATGCCATCACAACAGCCTGGGAGGTGGCGCGATCCAACGTGACACCCACGTAGAGCTCTCGTGCAATATCAATGCCCTGCTCTATGAGCAACCGCTTCACAATGCGCCCCTCGGGACCCGTCTGGTGTGTCACCAGATGCATGCCGAGCATCTCCGAGGCGAGGGAACGGACCTCGTCAATGCTCCCTGCAACCTTCACCCCCCCTCCCTTTCCTCGCCCGCCCGCATGGATCTGCGCCTTCACAACCCACGCACTCCCTCCTACTTCCAGAGCAGCCGCTGCCGCTTCGTCAACAGAGAACGCGACTTTTCCCCTCGGAACAGCAACACTGTACTGCTTCAGGATTTCCTTGGCCTGATACTCGTGGACTTTCATAGTCTCTTCCGGATGTTGTTGTTCGTGAGAGATGCCGGTCCCAACTCGTCCCACGAGAGAGTCTGACCGTTCGCGGGACCGGGGTGTGGTCCGCTACTTCGCAATCTTTTGTGCGATGGACTTGGCCTGGAGGAAGAGAAGGAGGTAGTCCTGACCTCCCGCCTTGGAGTCAGTTCCACTCATATTGAACCCTCCGAACGGATGCGCCCCCACCAGTGCCCCCGTGCACTTCCTGTTCAGGTAGAGGTTGCCGACAAAGAACTCCCTCTCGGCCCACCGGAGGATCTTCCTGTTGCTGGAGTAGACCGCACCGGTGAGGCCGTACACCGTATTGTTCGCAATCGCCATTGCCTCCTCCATGTCCTTCGCCTTGATCACCGCCAGGACAGGGCCAAATATCTCCTCCTGGGCAATCGTCGCCTTCGGATGGACATCAGCAATGACCGTCGGGCGAATGAACCACCCCGTGTCTTCCGGTTTGTACCCCCCCGCAACCAGCCGCCCGCCTTCGGTAATCCCCTTTTGTATGTAGGACATGATCGATTCCTGTGACGTCTGGTTGATGACCGGCCCCATGAAGGTCTCCGCCTTGGTCGCATCCCCGACCGTCAACTGGTCTGCCTTCTGGGCCAGCAGGTCGACAAATCTATCGTACAGCTTCTCGTGAACGATTGCCCGGGAGCAGGCCGAGCATTTCTGCCCCTGAAAGCCGAATGCCGAGGCGATCACCCCCCGAGCCGCCTCTTCCGGGTTCACGTTCGCATCGACGATAATGGAATCCTTCCCGCCCATCTCGGCGACAACCCGCTTGAGCCATATCTGGCCAGGCTGAACTTTCGCGGCTGCCTCATTGATGCGGATCCCCACTTCTTTGGAACCTGTGAAGGAGATAAACCGGGCCTTGGGGTGAAGCACAAGCGTGTCCCCGACCGATCCGCCTGGCCCGCTCAGGTAATTCAACACCCCGGGCGGAAGGCCCGCTTCCTCCATAGTCTCGACAAACTGCCAGCCTGTCAGAGGAGCATCGCTCGACGGCTTGAGGACGACGGTGTTCCCGGCTACGATCGCTGCCGAGGTCATGCCCGTAAGAATGGCGAGGGGGAAGTTCCAGGGAGGTATGATGACACCCACGCCGAGAGGAATGTAGAGGAGTTTTCCCTTCTCACCCGGAACCTTGACAACGCGGTGGTCGCCTCCGTACCGGAGCATTTCTCGTGCATAGTACTCCAGGAAATCAATCGCTTCGGCCACATCCGCATCAGCTTCCGCCCAGCTCTTTCCGACCTCCAGCATCTCCACCGCGTTCAGCTCGAAGCGCTTCTTACGCATGATGCGCGCAGCCTTCAGGAGGATCTGTGCCCGTTTCCTCGGGGGAACACGTTTCCACTCCTCAAACGCCCCGGCCGCAGCTTCGATCGCCCGCTCTGCCAGCTCACTCTCACCTTTCTGGAAGAGACCGACCATTTCACTTGGGCGGGACGGGTTAAAGGATGCAAACTTTTCCCTGGCGGTGATCCGTTCGCCCCCGATGACGATGGGATACTCCCTGCCAAGCCGCGTGCGCCATTCGGCAATCGCGGCCTCCTGTTTCTTGCGATTGGTGGGCTTTGACCAGTCTATGGGTGGTTCGTTCTTGAATCTGGAGAGTGCCATGGATACCTCAAACGATGGTTCGATCTGATGTTACACCAGCTGTGAAGAGACGCTCCCCTCCGCAGCCCGTAACGTATTTTTCATGAGCATCGCGATCGTCATCGGACCCACACCCCCGGGAACCGGGGTGATAGCAGAGGCGACACTGGATGCGCTCGCGAAATGCACATCCCCCACAATGCGGTAGCCGGTCTTCGTCGTTCCGTCCTCGACTCTATTGATGCCCACGTCGACCACGACACAACCGGGTTTGAGCATCTCCCCCCGGACGATCTCGGGTTTTCCCAGCGCCGCGATGACGATGTCCCCCTGGTGTGTATACGAGGCCATGTCCCTGGCGCCCGTGTGGACAACGGTGACGACGGCGTTGGCCCCCTTCTGCTTCTGCAGGAGAATATTCAGCACGGGCTTCCCGACGATGTTGCTCCGCCCGAGCACAACAACATGTTTCCCCGAGGGGTCGTGGCCGGATCTCATGAGGAGTTCCTGGATGCCGGCGGGCGTACACGGGCGGAGAGCATCGAGACCCACCACGAGACGGCCGACGTTCACGGGATGGAACCCGTCAACGTCCTTCCTGTGGTCGATCGCCTCGATGACGGTCTGTTCATCGATGTGGCCAGGAAGCGGAAGCTGAACGAGAATCCCGTGGATCGACTCATCCCCGTTGCACGTCCGGATCAGCTCCAGCAACTCCTCCTGCCCTACCTCTGCCCCGAGGCGATGGGTGACCGAATGAAACCCCATCTCCGCGCAGGCCTTTTCCTTCGATCGGACATACACCTGGGATGCGGCATGTTCCCCCACGAGAATGAAGGCCAGACCCGGCGTCAGCCCCCGGTCGCGCTTCAACCGTTCCGCGTCCGCTCTCACTTCGGCTCGAACCTGCGCGGCGATTGCCTTGCCGTCGATAATGGTTGCCGTCATCTCACCGCTATCCGAAAGGGGGATATACGAGATGCTCCATCGCCCTGGCGCGGCCCGTCTCGATCTCCGCCTGCACGTAGACGGCGCAGAGCCGTACGTCGTGACTCGCGAGTTCGTACTTGTGCGGCGTGCCGGTGAGGAGCCGCTTGATCGCTTGCTCCTTCCTCATTCCCAGAACCGAGTCGTAGGGACCAGTCATTCCTACGTCGGTCATGTATGCCGATCCGCGCGGCAGGATGCGGCCGTCGGCGGTCGGTGTATGCGTGTGGGTCCCGATTACCGCGGTGACTTTGCCGTCAAGATGCCAGCCCATGGCCATCTTCTCCGCGGTGGCGTCCGCGTGGAAATCCACGAAAATGATCTTTGTCTCTCCCTGGATCTCCGACAGAACCCAATCAGCAGAGCGAAACGGATCATCGATGGGCTGCATAAAGACACGGCCCTGCAAATTGACGATAGCCGCCTTTCCCTTGTTCCCCAGATCGACAATGATGAACCCGTTTCCGGCCGTCTCACGGGGGTAGTTGAGGGGTCGAAGAATCCTCCTGTCGCCCGAGAGGACCTTCTTGCTGTCCCACCGGTCCCACACGTGATTCCCCGTTGTGATTGCATGGGCACCGAGCGCGAAGATAGCCCTCGCATGTTCTTCGGAGATCCCCTTCCCCCCGGTGGCGTTTTCTCCGTTCACGATGAGGAGATCAACGCCGTACTTCTTCAGATACCCCGGGATGAGGGCAGAGGCGAGCTCGAGCCCAGGAGACCCGACAATGTCGCCGACAAACAGGATGTTCAAGGAATCAGCCACGAAGAGGTCAGAGGAGAAGATAATCTGGAATCAGATTTGAGTATACGAAAATCCCGCCCCAAATAACAGAAAAAAACCCGCACCGGTCTGCCGGTGCGGGTTCTGTTTCTTCTCCACTCTTAGTCCTCAGGCTACCCCTCTTCCGGCTGAAAGCGCTGGACCTCCTCAACAATGACATCAACGATTTCCGACTCCTTCACCTTGCGCACCACTTTCCCTTTCCGGTAGAGTATCCCCATCCCGCGCCCCGCAGCAATGCCGATGTCGGCTTCGCTCGCCTCGCCGGGACCGTTTACGACACAACCCAGGACGGCAACCTTTACCGGCTTTTTCACGCCCTCCAGCCGCCTCTCGAGTTCCCCCATGATGGCGAAGAGGTCCACCTCCAGACGTCCGCACGTCGGGCAGGCTATCAGCTCGACATTGCGGCTCGCCAGAGCCAAGGACCGGAGGATCTCCTTTCCCACCTCAACCTCCCTTTCAGGCTCATCGGTGAGGGAGACTCTGATGGTATCCCCGATCCCCTCGGCCAGGAGCGCACCGATGCCGACGGCAGACTTGATTGTCCCGACCTTCGTTGTTCCCGCTTCGGTCACACCGAGGTGGAGCGGAATATCGGTTCGCTCGGCGACAAGCCTGTAGGCTTCAATCATCAGTCTGACGTCCGTGGACTTCACCGACACGACGATGTCCCTGAATCCGAACTCCTCGCAGAGAGCGACATGCCTCATTGCACTCTCGAACAGCGCCTCGGCTGTCGGATACCCGTGCTTCTCGAGGATGTCCTCCTCGAGAGATCCTGAGTTCACGCCAATGCGAATGGGGATCCCTCTCTTGCCGGCCGCATCCAGTACCTGCCTGATCCGTTCCCGGTTGCCGATGTTCCCCGGATTGATCCGGACTTTCGCGACATTCGCCTCAATCGCCTTCAGAGCCAGGATGTGGTTGAAGTGGATGTCGGCAACGACCGGAATGGGAGACTGTAGCACGATCTCCTTCATGGCCTCCGCTGCAGCTTTGTCGTTCACCGTGACGCGGACAATGTCGCACCCGGCATCGGCTGCCCGCTGAATCTGCGCAACGGTGCCGTGAACGTCCGAGGTTTTTGACTTCGTCATGGTCTGCACGGAGATGGGAGCACCCCCGCCGATCTTCACGCCGCCGACCTCCACCTGCCGGGTCCTGCGGCGGATGCCGACCCTGATCGTCCGGTGGCTCGGGGGGGAGAGATTCTCCGTCAGATTGATCGCTGGAATTTCCATGGAGGGGAACGTTTCAGTGGATCCTCTTGCTTGCCTCGTTGAGAATCTGCTTCTCCTCTTCGGTCAGGCTCTGGTAGCCCGCCCTGTTGATCTTGTCCAGTATTTCATCGATCTGCTCCTGACTAATCTCCTTCTGCTCATCCCGTGGCCGGCCGGAGGTGATGTCAAAGAAGGTCGCCTCGTGCACCCCACCGTCCCGTCGTCCAAAGCGGGACTCTGGAGAGGAGCCCGCCGGAAACAACCCCCGCACGCGCGCCCACCACTCCCGTACGGGGAGAATGTTCTTCTCCGAGAGGATAAACAGGAAGCCTGCAGCGGCACCGCCCAGATGCGCGAAATGCGCCACCCCGTCGCCGCTGCTGGTGACCCCGAAGAACAGCTCCAGACCGATGTAGGCGGCGATGAAGTACTTTGCCCTTATCGGGAGGAGGAAGTAGAGATAGATTGGCCTGTCGGGATACATCATCCCAAAGGCGAGCAGAACGCCGAAGACGGCACCCGATGCGCCGACAGTCGGCGCAGCCTGGCCCAGCATCGGCGCCACAATGAGGTTGGTGATGCCGCCGGCAACACCGCACAGGAGATAGAAGAAGAGGAACTTCTTGGAACCCCACGTGTGCTCCAGCTCCATCCCGAACATCCAGAGTGCAAACATGTTGAAGAAGAGGTGCCAGAAGCCCCCGTGCAGGAAGAGATAGGTCACCAGCTGCCACGGCCAGAAATTCGTCCCGAGAGGCCAGAGGGCAAGATACTCAGACAGAACGTAAAATATCGGAACGCCGTTGACGCTGAACGGTGCGAGAAACACTCCCAGCAGGAGCCACACAAGCGTGTTGCTGATCAGGAGAGATTTGATGACGGGTGGAAAGAAGCTGAACCCGCCAAAGAACTTTGGCCGGTAGAACGATCCGGATCCGCGATTTCCGTAGTACGACATCACCTCAGCTCTTCACCCGGTCTGTTGGAGCCCCACATACATAACACAGCGTCTGCCACGTTGGTTCACCGTTTATCGAGCGCAGCCAGGCCGGGCAAGGCTTTTCCCTCCAGGAACTCGAGTGAGGCCCCCCCGCCTGTGGACACATGGGAGACCGATTTCTCGAAGCCCGCCTTGACAATGGCAGCCGCCGAATCGCCCCCGCCCACAATGGTCGTCGCACCTGCAGCAGTCGCATCGGCAAGAAGACGTGCCACCTCCAGTGTCCCGTTGGCAAAGTTCGGCATCTCGAACACTCCCATCGGGCCGTTCCACACGATAGTCTTTGCGCGTCGAACTTCCATGTTGATGATCTTCACCGTCTCCGGTCCGATGTCCAGCCCGCGCCATCCGGGAGGAATCTTGGACACCGGCACAACCTTTCGCGCTGCGCTGTTGTCCAGCCTGTCGGCAATGACGCAATCAACCGGGAGAATCAAACGCAAACGCTTCTCCCGGGTTTCATCCAGGATCTGTTTGGCCAGACCGAGCTTCTCCTGTTCGACGAGCGAATCACCGATCTCTTTTCCCTGAGCCTGAAAGAACGTGAAGGCCATCCCGCCCCCGATAATGAGCACATCGGTCTTCGGCAGAAGGTTCTGGATGACGTCGATCTTCCCGGAGATCTTCGCCCCGCCGAGAATGGCCACGTACGGACGGGCCGGATCAGTCACCGCCTTGGTGAGGTACTCGATCTCCTTTTGAAGCAAGTACCCCGCAACAGCCGGTTTGAGGAAATGCGTCACTCCCACTGTCGAGGCGTGTGCACGGTGAGCGGTCCCGAACGCGTCATTGATGAACACCTCGCCGAGGCTGGCCAGTTTCCTGGCGAACTCCGGATCGTTCTTCTCTTCTCCTGCGTGAAAACGGAGATTCTCCAGGACGATGCACTCGCCCGGCTTCAGCGTTCCCACCATTGCCTCGACCTCGGGGCCGACGCAGTCGGGCGCAAAGAGAACGGGGGACTCTATCAGCCTCCCCAGATGCTCAGCCACGGGCCTCAGCGAGTACTCATCGGTCGGCTTCCCCTTGGGTCTCCCGAGGTGGCTCATGAGGATCGCCACGCCGCCGCTGTTGAGAATCTTCTGAATGGTCGGGAGAGACTCCACAACCCTCGTGTCGTCAGCGACCTTCAGGTCAGGCGTCATCGGAACGTTGAAGTCAACCCGCACAAGGACCTTCTTCCCGGCAAGGGCGACATCATCGATTGTCAGTGTCTGCATGGGAGCCTCAGGCGATCAACTTCAGGAGATCGATCACCCTGCAGGAGAATCCCCACTCATTGTCATACCATCCGTAGACCTTCGCCACGTTCCCCTGGGCCATCGTCAGTTTTGAATCCAGAATGCATGAATGGGGATTCCCGATAATATCGGTCGACACCATCTCGTCCTCGGTGTACTCCAGAATACCCTTCATGCTCGTGCCGGCAGCCTTCTTCATGGCCTCATTGACCTGCTCCTTTGTCGCCGGCTTTTTGAGGACTGCCACGAAATCGGTGATGGAGCCGTTGGGAGTCGGTACGCGCAGCGAGTGTCCGTCGAGCTTCCCCTTCAGCTCGGGGATGACCTTGCCGACGGTCCTCGCGGCCCCCGTGGTGGTCGGAATGATCGAGAGTGCAGCAGCCCGCGCGCGCCGCAGGTCACGGTGCGGAAGGTCGAGCACACGCTGGTCGTTCGTGTATGAGTGGATTGTGGTCATGAACCCCTGCTCGATTCCGAAAGCATCGTGCAGCACCTTCACCATCGGCGCGAGGCAGTTCGTGGTACAGGAGGCGTTCGAGACGAGCTGCTCTTTGCCGGTGAGGACGGAGTCGTTCACTCCCACCACGACCGTGGCGTCGATATCGTCCTTGGCGGGGGCAGTGAGGAGTACTTTCTTGGCTCCGGCTGTCAGGTGCATCGACATCTTCTCACGACTGGTGAACACACCGGTCCCCTCGACGACCACCGTCGCGCCGAGCTCCTTCCAGGCAAGCTTCGAAGGGTGCGTCTCTGACGTCACGGGGAGCGTCTTCCCGTCGATGGAGATCCCTTTGTCGTTGTAGGAGACATCCCCCTTGTACACACCGTGAACGGAGTCATATTTGAAGAGGTGCGCAAGGGTCTTTGCATCGGTAATGTCGTTGATTCCGACGACGTTGAAGCCCCCCTCCTGTATCATCCGTCTGAGCACCAATCGCCCTATTCTTCCAAAGCCATTCAGTCCGACATTGATTGCCATATCCATCCTCCGTCTGGGTGTTGAGTAAGCAGGAATGCTCTCAGGTGTAGTCGATTACCGGCGAAGTCCTGTAAATCTTTTTAATTTACCAACAACCCCGTCTATTGTCAAGGCAAAGCCCGGCACACCTCTCCGCACTCCATCAACCTCACTCCCCCCGGTTGTCACTCTGCCCGAGGCCCACCCACAGCCTCCCCGACCGCCAGTCCAACGGCGCACACCGCTACGCTCCCGGCCCCCGCCCGATGGAGCGCCTCAGCAGATGCCATCACCGTCGCGCCCGTTGTCAGAACATCGTCAACCAGAACCAGCCTCTTTCCCCTGATGAGGTTGACCTCCGCACGGCGCACGGAGAACGCGCCGCGAACGTTGACGCGCCTTTCTTCCGGGGTGAGATTCGTCTGGGACTCCGTATACCTGAGGCGACGGAGCAGCCCGGGGAGTACTGGCTGACCCAGAACGGAGGATACCCCCTCACAGATGGAGGTACACTGATTGTACCCGCGTTCGCGCTCTTTTGCCCGGTGAAGGGGGACGGGAACAAGACCGGCATCAGGAAGACCGTGAGCATCCGCCCGGATCCTCTCGGCCAGAACTACGCCCAGCTCCCGGCCGAGCTGTCTCATCCCGCTGTACTTGAGATGGTGTACAAGGGTCTGGAGTATCCCGTCCTGTTCAAAGTAGAACAGGACGGTGAGATCCGCGATGGGAACGCCATGCCTGAGCCGCCGGAGGGCTCGCTGCAGGGAAGGATCGCCCGGGAGGACCACCTTCATACTCCCGTAGCACCGATGACAAATGCGGCCGGCCGAGCTCTCGAGGGAGCACCCGCAACCTGCGCACGACACCGGGAAGGCAAACTGCTGGAACGACTGAAGGAGATCCGATGCGACACGCCCCCACCACCGGTACATTCATTGCCGCCTTCCCGACGGCTTGCCGGGGGCAAGGGCCTCCAGCTTCTGGATCTCGTCGCGCAGCTCGGCGGCCCTTTCGAACTCGAGATCCTTCGACGCTCTGACCATCTCCGTGCGCAGCTCCTCGATGAGATCCTTCCGCTGATCGGCCGTGAGGTACCGGATAACGTTTTCGGCCACCCTGCGAGACCTGTCACGGTCTCTCCGTCCGTCGCGGGCCGATTTCACATCGGCAACAGCAGTCGCCGCGAGAACGTCGTTCACAGACTTGTACACTGTCGTCGGTGAAATGCCGTGGGTCGTGTTGTACTCCAACTGCTTTTGTCGTCTTCTTCGGGTCTCTTCCATCATTCGCTGCATCGAGCCTGTGATCGTGTCAGCATACAGGATCACAGTTCCGTTCACGTTGCGGGCAGTTCTCCCGGCAGTCTGAATAAGGGACTTCTCCGATCGGAGAAATCCCTCCTTGTCTGCATCCAGGATGGCAACAAGCGATACCTCCGGGAGATCCAGACCTTCGCGGAGCAGGTTCACCCCGACCAGGACATCAAAATCTCCGAGCCTCAGTTCTCGGAGAATCTCGACGCGTTCCAGGGCATCTACCTCCGAGTGGATGTAGCGCACCTTGACGCCGATATCCACAAGGTAGTCGGTGAGATCCTCGGCCATCCGTTTGGTGAGCGTCGTGACAAGGACCCGCTCATTCCTGGCCGTCCGCGCCCGGATCTCCGCAAGGAGGTTATCAATCTGGTTGCGGACCGGTCTGACCTCGACCTCAGGATCCACCAGCCCTGTCGGCCTGATGACCTGCTCAACGACGACCCCCCGCGACTTCTCCAGCTCATAGTCACCAGGCGTCGCGCTGACAAAGATGATCTGTCGGGTCATCTCTTCCCATTCTGCAAACGTGAGCGGACGGTTGTCGAGCGCGGAGGGAAGCCGGAAGCCGTGCTCCACGAGTGTCAGTTTCCTCGACCGGTCTCCGTGGTACATTCCGCCGATCTGCGGGACGGTCACATGAGACTCATCCACAACCAGGAGAAAGTCCTCCGGAAAGTAGTCAAACAGGCATGCGGGACGCGATCCGGGTGGACGCCCGGCAATGTGCCGGGAGTAGTTCTCGATGCCCGAGCAGTACCCGACCTCCCGCATCATCTCCAGATCAAACCGGGTTCGCTGCTCGAGTCGCTGCGCCTCCAGTAACTTGTTGTGCGCGCGAAGGTGTCCGAGTCGCTCCTCGAGCTCTTGTTCGATCCCATGGATTGCCTTCTCAAGCGTCTTCTGCGACGTAACGAACTGTTTCGCCGGGTAGATTACCTCATACTCCGTTTCGCCGAGGACCCGCCCGTCGACCCGGTTGATCACGGAGATGCGCTCGATCTCGTCACCGAAGAATTCGATGCGATACGCCTCTTCGTCTTCGTAGGCGGGGATAACCTCGACAACGTCCCCGCGCACCCGCATCGTCCCCCGGTCAAACTCGAAATCGTTGCGTGTGTAGTGTATGTTCAGGAGGCGGCGGAGCAATTCGTTCCGCTCCAGCCGGTCTCCCTTTCGCACCACCACCACCTGGCTGGCCCACTCTTCCGGGGCCCCGATGCCGTATATGGAACTCACGGATGCGACCACAATGACGTTCCGATCGCCGCTGAGCAGAGCGCTCGTCGCTCTGAGACGGAGACGGTCGATTTCATCGTTGATGGATGCATCTTTTGCGATGTACGTGTCGGTCGCGGGGACATACGCCTCGGGCTGGTAGTAGTCGTAGTAGCTGATGAAGAACTCCACCCGGTCATGCGGGAAGAAGTTTCTGAATTCACCGTAGAGCTGCGCGGCGAGCGTCTTGTTGTGCGACATGACAAGAACCGGCTTGTCGAGGCTCGCGATGACGTTGGAGATGGTGAAGGTCTTTCCACTCCCTGTCACCCCGAGGAGG
>WOR8_10006934_pt1 | contig 14903 bp, 10 predicted proteins | sample DeeMarSeWOR38_10_FD_19890 | JGI IMG/M metagenome (IMG submission 19890) | reverse complement strand
TTTCATCGGGATCGAATATTCACCCTATAGCGATTCCCATGACACCTATGAATGTCTGCGCGCAAAAATCATGTGGCGCAAGAAGTTGCCGACCTCCCATTTTAAATATGGCTACGGTGTTCGATACACTATCGATTATGATAAACAAAAATCGCGCGACAGCAGCTTAAAAATTGTAGAAGATCAACGCAAACATACCCGCAGGCGTTACGTCCAGGACCTTCTTTTTAGCGCTCAAAACAAAATCCTCAAAGGGCTGGCCAAAAATATCAGCCCTTCCGGCGTATTTATCGAAACGCATCACCGTTTGGACGAGGGCCGTGTCATTACAATGGTTGTGCCCTTAAAAAGAGGCAGAACTGCCAAAATAAAGGGCGAGATCATCTGGTCCAGCCCGAACGGGTTCGGTGTGAAGTTTATCAGCATCAAAAAATAATTCAGCTGTCTAGTCTTATAGTCGATGTCCCACCCAAACGAGGAGGATAAAATGACTGCAGTAATTATTATCGGCGGAATCATTCTGGTGGCCATTATCGTCGTGGTTGGCATATACAACAGTCTGGTGACGCTCCGAAACCGTTACAAAAATTCGTTTTCTCAAATCGATGTGCAGCTCAAACGCCGATATGACCTGATTCCCAACCTGGTTGAAACGGCCAAAGGCTATATAAAGCATGAGCGCGAAACGCTGGAGGCAGTTATCAATGCCCGCAACAGTGCCCTGACAGCCAGTCAGAAAGCTTCCGGCAACCCCGGCGATCCGACGGCCATGAAAGATCTGGCCAGCGCCGAAGGATTGTTGACCGGAACCTTGGGCCGCCTGTTTGCCCTGGTAGAAAATTATCCGGATTTAAAGGCCAACGAAAACATGCTGCAACTGCAAGAGGAGCTGACGTCTACTGAAAATCGCGTCGCCTTCGCGCGTCAGGCCTTCAACGACGCTGTCATGGCATACAACATCAGCCGCGAAAAATTTCCCAACACCATCATTGCCGGTATGTTTAATTTTTCCCCGGCTCAACTGCTGGAGTCCACCGAAACTCCCGAGGAAAGACAGGCACCCAAGGTTTCCTTTTAGAGGTTAATTAAGGGTACGCATCACAGTTAGATGTTTATGTTCTAATTCTGTAAAAAGAACTCACAACAACAAGTGGCTATAGTTGGGAGTGAACTAAAGTGACTAAAGTTTAGGAATGCTATCATTTGAATTTAAAAGAGATAGAGCAAAGCGACACCGGAACTTTAGACACTTTAGATCATTTTAGGCAATTTAGGCACTTACTACTATGGATTTTTTCAACTACTATGGATTTTTTCAAACAACAGGATATTTCCAGAACGAAAACCAGCTGGTTGATTGCTTTATTTACCCTGGCGGTCATAGCGGTCACTCTGGCCGTCTACGGGGTTGCATTAACCATTGTATTTTTTCACCGTGCCCGCCAGCCGGGTTTTGCTGGGCAGCCGTTTGATGTGATTCAGCCCGAGCTGGGATTATGGGTGATCGGCATCACCCTGCTGATTATTTTTATCGGCAGCTTAACCAAAATTGTCGCGCTGGCGAAAGGCGGGCCTGCGGTGGCCGAAAACCTGGGTGGACGACTTGTGCATGCCGCCAGCACGGATGTCGACGAGCGCAAATTGCTCAATGTTGTCGAAGAAATGGCCCTGGCTTCCGGCACGCCGGTGCCGCAGGTTTACATCCTAGACCGCGAAAAAGGCATCAATGCCTTTGCCGCCGGCTACTCTATCAATGATGCGATTGTTGCGGTTACCCCCAGCTGTTTGACGTTGCTCAAGCGCGATGAGCTTCAAGGCGTTATCGCCCATGAATTCAGCCATATTTTAAACGGGGACATGCGCCTGAATATCCGTTTGATCGGACTGCTCAGCGGGATTATGGTACTGGCCAATATCGGCTACCTGATTTTGCGCTCGCGAACCGGTAGCCGCAAGAGCGGGGCTCAAATTGTCTTAGTCGGGCTGGGCCTGCTCATTATCGGATCTATCGGCCATCTGTTTGGCCGCATCATTCAGGCGGCCGTTTCCCGCCAGCGAGAGTATTTCGCTGATGCCTCCGCAGTCCAGTTTACGCGCAACCCCGGCGGCATTGCCGGGGCCTTAAAAAAAATCGGCGGATTTAAGCTGGGCTCCAGGATTCGATCGCCGTATGCCGGTGAAATCTGCCATATGTTTGTCGCCAAGGCTGTCGGCACGCTGTTCGCCACGCATCCGCCGCTGGCTGACCGTGTTCAGCGCCTTGATCCGGTCTTCGACGGTCGCTTTGAGCCCCTGAAAATACCGGACAGCAAAACACCGCCCCCGACAGCGCCGCGTGTAAAGCCGACAGCGGAACCGGCAGCGGCATTTACCGCAGGCGTGGGCACAGTCATCAACCGTCCGGGTGACATTACCGCCCGAGGTATCGATCACAGCCAGGAGCTATTAAAGGTCATACCCGCCGACATCAGGGCCGAGCTCAGCGATATTTTGGGGGCGATGGCAGTCACCTGCCTGCTTTTGCTCGATGAAGACCCGCAGATCCGGGACATTCAGATGAAGCGATTGCAGAAACGCGCCCCGGGCAGGCTTATGCGGCATCTGGCAGATCTTGAAGTGCGCTTTAAAACACTGGACCTGCAGCTGCGGCTGCCGATTCTGGACTTAGCCCTGCCGGTTCTACGCCAGATGTCGGCCGGCCAGTATGCAAAATTTAAGACGTTTGTTCAAATCCTGGTGGAGGCCGATGCACGGCTTTCCTTTTTTGAGTTTGCACTTCAACAAATTCTGCTGCACCGCCTGGAAGCAAACTTTAAGCGCCCTAAAAAAGAAATTGTCTATAGGAGCATCTCTGCACTGGCCTTGGAGACCGTTCATATCCTCTCGAGGCTGGCACATGTCGGGCACCGTCGGGAGGTGGCCGCACAGGCCGCTTTCAACTGCGGGTGGGCCAGATTGAATATCACGGATCCGCGCTGGAAGATGCAACCGGCCGACAAGGTGTCATTCGGTGTATTGCGGATCGCCCTGCAGCGTTTTGCGACGGCCAGCCCGGGCGTTAAAAAAAATCTTCTGGATGCCTGTGCCCATTGCGTGCTCCACGATGAGCGCGTAACGCTGGAAGAAGCCGAGCTGGTGCGCGCGGTCGCCTATGCGCTGGACATTCCTCTGCCTCCCTTTCTGGATGTTTCCCTCAATTGATCCCTATATTCAAGTATTCAAGTTTCGGGTGTCAGGTGTCAACCAAAAGAAAGAACCGCAGAGCACAGAACAAGGAATAATGAATGTCGAAGAGGAAGAAAACTTCATCATTCGAAATTCCTTGTTCGATATTCGATATTCAAAATTGTAAACCGGGTTCTCTTAATCGCGATGGTGAGACTAATGCAGAATGCGGCGGGCGGTCCAGTAATATTTCCCCCAATAATACGGATCGATTTTGGACACCGTCACGCCTTTATTTTTGGAGGCATGCACAAATTCAGATCCGCCCAGATAAATTCCCACATGCCGCGGATAGGACGGCGGTTTGAAGAACACCAGGTCGCCGGCACGCAGGTTATGATAAGATACCGCCTGCCCCGACCTGACCTGCAAGCGGGTGCTGCGCGGCAATTCAATATTAAAAACGTCTCGATAGACCGCTTTGACAAACCCGGAGCCTGCCAGCGTCTGTATTCCTGACGCAACTGTTTCTCGATTTCAGCGTCAACGGCATGCCCTCTGTCGCTTTGTGAATGCGTCGCAGCGGGATGCGTCACGCTGACTGAAGGGGAAGATGCGGCACATCCCACAACCAAAAACAATGCCGTCAGACCGAACAGACCCAAAAAGCCTCCCGGCTTGCAGCGCTTTCGGATTTTATGCGCACGTTTCATTTTTTAGGACCATTTAACTTTAATCGCGCTCGCTTCAATTTGAAAACGTCCTACCTGAATTTTGCATGAAAATTAATGCGAAATATAGAATGCTTTTTCACCGCTTATCGCATTAATTTTCATGCAAAATTCAGGTTCTAGGTTTTCAAATCGTCCAAAATCTGAATATCTTTAATCTTCGAATATCATCTGCGTTCAACAAATCCCTTTGTTGATGATAGACGGCCGTTCGATTGACAAAGTCGACAGGCCGAAAAATTTTAAAAAATAATGGACCGGTTTGCCCAATTGCTTGCTTTCTGCTGGGCGGTCATTACTTTGTAGGATGAAAAGGTTGATGATCTGCCTTGTACGATATTTTGAAATCAAAGCATCTGGAATGGAGAATACAGGATAATGCAAACCACATCCGTAAATTCGGTGACAGACCCGGTGTGCGGGATGTCCGTAGACCCGCAAAGGTCAAAAATAAAGGCGTCTGTTGAGGGGCAGGATTATTATTTCTGTGCGGATGGCTGCCGTCAGGTTTTTGAGGAAAATCCTGCAAAATATATCGGATCCGAATGCGCCAAACCCAGAGGCTGGTGGGGACGCTATATGGCCAGATTACAGAAAGCCACCGGCGGCAAGCCCATGAAATGCCATTGATACCGTACATCAAGATGATCGAAAGAAAACATGCGCCCTGCAGCAGCCCTATTTTCTGAAATCATCGGCTTTGATCCGGTAACGGCGCAAGATCTGCTGTAAGGCCTGCCGCTCCATTCCGCATTGCCGTGCAGCCTGCGAAACATTTCCCCTGTTTGATGTCAACAGGTTACTCAGATAGGTATAGTTGAAATCTTTGAGGGTTTGCTCTTTTGCCTTTTTATAGGGCAGATGGTGATAGATACCGGTGATCGGACGCCCGGCAGATGGATGGGTGTTTAAATGAACGTCCCGGGGCAGGATGTCATCGCCGGTGGAAAACAAAATACCCTGCATGATGACATTTTCAAGCTCGCGCACATTGCCCTCCCAGGTTTGCTCTAAAAATAAGTCCATCAACTCGGGTGAAATCCGCTTTAAAGGCTTATCTAATTCAGCGCAATGCTTTTCCAGTAGATGGTTGGCAATCAAGGGGATATCCTCCGGATGCTCCCTGAGAGCCGGCAACTTGACGGGCAGCACATTGAGTCGATAGAAAACATCGTCTCTGAATTCGCCCTTTTGGATCTTCTCCTCCAGGTTCTGATTGGTCGAGGCAATAATGCGGACATCCACTGTAATTGATTTGGTATCCCCCAGCGGTTTGATTTCTTTTCCCTGTAGAACCCGCAGAAGTTTGATTTGAATGGCGGGTGTGATATCGCCGATTTCATCCAAAAAGATGGTGCCTTTATGCGCTTCCTGGAATAGTCCGATTTTATCCTGAAACGCCTGGGTAAAGGCCCCCTTTTTGTAGCCGAACAATTCGCTTTCCAATATCGTTTCCGGCAGCGTGGGGCAGTTGACCGCCACAAAAGAATTGTTACTTCGATTGCTCAGATTATGCACCGCCCGGGCGACAAGCTCTTTACCCGTGCCGGATTCGCCGGTAATCAACACCGTTAAATCCGATTTGGCCACCATTTGAATGGTTTCATAGAGCCGCTTCATGACCCGGCTGTTGCCGACCAGTTCCTCGAAGGCGTCCCGGTCCTGGCACGCCATCTGCAGCCTGTAATTTTCCTGAATCAGCGTGCTGCGCTCCAGGGCTTTATCCAGGCGCACCACAATGGTTTCATGATCAAAGGGTTTGGTGATAAAATCGTAGGCTCCTTTACGCATGGCTTCAACGGCCATATCGACGCCACCGTAAGCCGTCATCATGACGACGGTCATCTGCGGGTGGTCTCTTTTGAGCAGCTCCAGAAGTTCAAAACCATCCATTTCCGGCATCTTGATATCGGCCAGGACCAGATCAAAAGAACGTTCGGAAAGGATCTCCAGTGCTTCTTTGGCGGACTGAGCGGTTTCGATGGCGCACTTAAGCTCAGGCTTCAGACTGCGTTTGAGCAGCTGGAGCATATCCAGCTCGTCGTCAATTATAAGAATGGATTTTTGCATGCGCCAGCCTTGAATGCGGTGATACCAGCGGCAATACAACGGTGAAAGTGGAACCCTGGCCGACTTCACTTTCCACCAGAATATCACCACCATGATTTTTAACGATACCGTAACTGACCGACAACCCCAGACCGGTGCCTTCGCCGGTGGGCTTGGTCGTAAAAAAGGGATCAAAAATACGCGCCAAATCCTTTTTTTCAATGCCGTGGCCGCTGTCCGATATTTTCACTATAACGTTGCCCTCATCCGGATGATAGCTGGTAGAAATAACCAGTGAGCCTTTTTCGCCGATGGCATGTTTGGCATTCATGATCAAATTCACAAATACCTGCTTGATCTTCTTTTCGTCCAGGCGCATGTCGGGCACTGTCTTATCGAAGTTTCGTTCAACGCGAATATTATCCAGGCCGGCATGCTGCTGCATGAAATTTAAGACATCCTCCAGGGCATCATCCACGCGAATCACATCTTCATTCGGTTTGGAACTGCGGGCAAAATTAAGCAGATCCTCGACGATGGATTTGCAGTTGCGCACGTGCTTTTCGATGGTTTTGAGATCATCGAATTTTTCGGTGCCCGGTTTTTCATTACGGATCAACAATTGGGTGTATCCCAAAATGATCCCCAGGGGATTGTTGATTTCATGAGCGATTCCGGCCGACAGCTGCCCGATGGAGGCCAGTTTGTCGGCCTGTGCGATCTGCTCTTCGACAATGCGTCGCTGTTCGATGTCTTTGACCAGAAAATGGATGCTGGCGTCCCGATCTGAAAACCCTCTGTCCAGGCTTCCGCTGACCAGGACCCGAATCTGTTTGCCATCCGTGTCTTTTAGACTGACCTCCGCATTGGAAATAAAGCTGTGATGTTCGATCGTTTCTCTGATTTTACGCCAGTCCGCGGCTTTGACGAAAAAATCAGCAAATGATTTTCGGGAAAATGACGGTGGCAGCTCTTTGTAACCGAGCAATTTACATCCGGCCGGATTCAGGTTGATAATGGCACCGTCGGGCTGCGTTACCAGAATCATGTCCCGGGACACTTCAAAGATTCGACGGTACTTATGTTCGGAAACGGCCAGCTCCCGGGTGCGCTCGGCGACCAGGTTTTCCAGATTCTGATTGAGAAAACGCAGCTCATCGCTGACCTTTTGCAGCGTCTGCTTGTCTTTGGATATTTGCTGATAGATCTTCCAGATGCGCTCGAAAAAGAGAGTCACCGAAGCGACAAATACAAACATCAGAGAGTTAATGGCCCCACTGTATGGTCTGATGGAAGACCAGATCGCCTCGAAGCCGGATAATACCAGAATCTGTTTTAAGATGTGGCCGGCCGACCGCGAAATGGCAAAACCGGCCAGTCCCAAACAGACCCAGAACAGGTAAGTCCAGATCACATTGCTCTGATCGCGGTTTCTAAGCGTTCGCACGAGGCTGAGGCATAGAAACGAAAATACGATCATAAGGATCGAACCGACCATATCGACGATCCAGATTGGCAAAGAGGAGATGATCATGATGCGGCCAGCCTTGGTGGCGGGGTTTCTGTGGTTTTAATCAAACGCCTGAGTCCAAAATATAGCAAAAGGAGTGCGGGCACACACAGCAGGTGATCAAATTTGGCGAAATAATACAGCCACACCAGAGCTTTTGAGTGATTGGATGCCGTTATATGGATCTGCCAGGGGTTGATCCGCTGTATGTCAATGACGGCCAGCTGTTCTTCAAGCAGATGGACGATAAAGGCATCCAGATTCCAAAGGATAAAAAACAGGGCTGCGTATTGAATATAGCGCCAACCGGCAGACTGCACCAATTGGCGGGCTCTCAGCCAGTAAATCAGCACCCCCATGGAAATGATGAAAAAAATATGGGCCAGCTGATGGGCATAAAGACCTTCAGGCGCGCTGTGGGCCTGGGTGGCGAAGGCCGGCTCGGCGATGATCAGAATTGCGCTGATCCATGTAATGGATCGGAAATATCTTAGGAGTTTCATACGTTCTATTCCTCACAGCCAGATGGATTCAACGCTATAATATTTTTTCTGGCAGCGCTGAAGCTTCATCCGTTGCGGCAGCGGAATGGAGCTGTAGCGTTGTCGATCTGCAGCTTATTAAATATAATTAGCGCGGATTGCCGCTGTCATGCTGGTTGAGGAAACTCTGGACTTTTCTGAAATAGGGCAGATGCGGACGCAGGTACTTGAACAGAATGCGACTGAGAATGTAAATTGGAATAAACGTAAATATATATCCTACCGATTTTCCAAAAAGAAACGACAGCGGCAATGCCAGATCAAACTGCACGCCGGCAAATCGCGTTTGCATCCACCCCAGGGCAAATGGTATCGGCCACAGGATTCCGGCGGAATAGGCCACCATGGTAAAGAAATGCTTTCCCCAGATGTCGGTGGCCTCTTTGTTTAAAGACTTGTAGCCGTCTCTATCCCCGGCCTGGTAGGCCGCGATGGAAAGCATCTCCTTTTGCTTCATCTCCTTTGACATTGAATCCAGATAACGCTTGTTAAACTTGATGGCCAGAGAGATGCTGAGCTCTCCGATAATGACACAGAGAAATGCAAGGACAAAGGTGCCGATGAAATAATCGACAAGGCTTTCCCCCGTGATTCGATAAAAGAAAATCAGGAACGCATCGAGGTTATAGAAAAGCGAGTCAAAAAATGGTTGCATTGTTGATTCCCCGGAAACGGTTTCCGGTTTTGCGCCCAAAGCCCGGGTTTTGTTAAACAACATTTATACCGCTTGTCATAAATACGTTCCAAATAAAAGGATGGCGGCATAAGCGCTTGTAGCAAAAAAACCCTCCGCAAACGGAACGTTTTTTTGACAACCGCTATAAAGCTTTGGGGCCGCAATGTCAACCGGCGGGGCGAGGGCCGGGCAAATCATTTGCCCGACCCTGAACCCGTTCGGCAGAACGTTTAGATAATGGCAATTCCGAAAAAGCCCCGTAAGGTGTAGCGCAGGCCGATGAAAATGGCCAGGGCGATGAATATGCCTTTCAGGACCTTGGCCGGAATGTATTTTCCGGTTCGGGGTCCGATCATCGAGCCGATAAAGATGCCGATCAACTCCATTCCGATAAGCGACCAATGAACCATGACCCCCTTCAAGACCATGAAATTGAAGATCGCGAAGATCATGCCGATCAGCACCGACAGCGCCGAAGTCCCGGCCACCACAAACATGGGCAGGCCCACCACGCTGGTCAGAAAGGGAACATATAAAAATCCGCCGCCGATGCCCAGAAAAGAGGCAATGGCCGAGATGAAGAACCCGCCGATAAAGGCCCACACGGGGCTGAAGGTAAAGGTTTGACCGAAAAACGAGATCTGGGTTTTGGTTAGGCTCCACTTGAGGGTTTTGACGCCCTGGTCTTCGATCTTGCCTTTGGACTTGATCGTCTCTTCAAAAGCCTTGGCGGCAGCCTGGGCTTCTTTCTTTGAGGCCTGCCCCTTGGGCGTCATCTCGTAGATCATGAACCCGCCGATAACAAATACGCACAGCCCGAACCAGCCCTGGTATTGTGAGAATTTAATTTTACCCGCGGTAGTAAAAACAACCAACAGGGTGGCAAACAGGGCTCCCGCTCCCAGGAAGGCGCCCAGGGCTGGCACCAGTCTTTTCTGCCGGTGGTAGTTGATGCTGGATACCAGGGCCGACAGGCCCACGAGCCATTGATTGGAAACCCGGATGCTGTCGGTAATGAATTTGTTCAGGCCGGGCGCCGTGGTTTTAAATGTTTTGGCATAAGAGCCCAAGCCGTAGATGGTCATATGACCCACACCGGCCATAATCCCCCCGAAGGCCCCGACGGTGGAAAAGATCCACCCGACCCAGATGGCCCACAGCAGCCCGATAACGGGGTTGAGCTTGGGGCCTCCCGGAATGCCCAAATACCCCTTTTCTGCTTCCATGTTGATCTGTCCTTTTTCGGTCCCCTTGGCGGCCTTGTCGATCGCTTCCTCCAGCGTTTCCGCCAAGGCGTTGCTGTGCCAAATCACGGGAGCAGCGAACATAAAAAGCAGCAAAATCGATGTGACAACCAAAATAGTTTTGCTCATGTCCTTCCTCCTTAAAAGAATATTAATATTGGGGTCTCAAAAGACCGGCGCATTCGCCCCGTGGATCTTTGAAGCCCTATTCAAAATCCCGGATGGTAGAATAGTAGAATAATAGGGTGTCTTTATAATAAATATTTGATTTTATTAAATAAAAAATCTTGATAGCTCGCGATTCCGCCTTTTGGAAAAGATTTGGCCTCAGACATAGCAATGAATATGCCATTATTGGTGCACTCTCCGGGCTAAAGTTTGCGAAAGGCCAGAATCCTCTTATGTAACTGTATATAAAACCAATATTGCATTGCCAGCCGCTAAAGCAAAAAACGGTAAGATTTATTGTCGGCCATCGCGCATAGCCCCGGATGCAATAATAAATGTGCACCTGGAACCAAGGAGCGTTCTAAAGTAGATGCAAGTGCAAGGTGCAAAAATTTTATATCAGTGCGATAAAATTTATGCAAACCCTTTTCATTGCGAGCTGCCTTGAAGGTTTTTTTTAGATTCACATTTTTCTTGTTTTAAATTATAACTTATCGAAATCGTCTTGGATTATTATTGTTTGATCGGGTGCCGGAATCGATACGGTGACCGCCGAAAACTGGTATAAATATTGCTGCAGCTGCATTCAATTTTAGGTATAGCGCCAGCTGACGACACTGTTGAAATAAGTCAGTTGTTGATTTTTGGTGAGTAATTTCGTAAAGATAAATTTTTTAATTTTAGGTGGAGGTGAAATTAAGATTATGAAAGAATCGGTATTTAGCATATGCGGTATGTGCACGGTTCGGTGCCCCATTCTGGTTGAGGTTGAAGACGGGGTCGTCAAATGGATCGAAGGCAATCCTCAGGACCCGGGCATGGCCGGCCGGCTATGCGCCAAGGGCTCTGCCGGAACTGCCATGCTGTATGATTATGAAAGGCCGCAGCATCCCATGATCCGAGAGGGCCAGCGCGGAGAAGGCAAATGGAAGAAGGCCACCTGGGATGAAGCCTTAGATTATATTGCCAAGAAATTAAAGGCCGTCATCAAAAAACACGGTGCCCGCGCGATTGCGCTGAGCGACCGCGGCGGACCCTTTCGCGATATCCACCGCAGTTTTTTGCGCGCCGTCGGCTCACCCAATTATTTCAACCACGACTGCACCTGTGCGCGCAACGTTCAGCATGCCGCCCTGTCGCTGTTTGGATCGGGGCGCAAGACCTTCAATTACGATTATGGCAACTGCAAGCATCTGGTTTTATACGGCCGCAATGTCTTTGAATCCCTGCGCGTTAAAGCGGCCGGTAAAATCATGGAGATGCTCGATAAAGGCTGCAAAATTACCTACATCGACCCCCGGGCAGCCGGCACTGCCATGAAGGCCACCCGCTATTGGGCGATTCGCCCGGGCACGGACTACGCCCTGAATCTGGGAATTATCCATACGGTGCTGCGTGAAAAGCTGTATGATGCCGAATTTGTCAAAAAATGGGTGCTGGGGTTAAAGGAGCTGGAATCGTTTGTCGTGCCCTATACCCCTGAGTGGGCGGCACAGGAAACCGGAATCCCGGCCGATGAAATTATTGCCTTTGCGCATGAAATCGCCGAGGATCGACCGGCCGTCATTTTTCACCCCGGCTGGATGGTGGCCCGCTACCTGGATTCGTTTTACGCGATCCGATCGATCTATATCCTGAACGCCCTGATGGGTGCTTTTGAGTCACCCGGCGCGCTATTTTTCCAGAAGAGCCCCGGCGATGTCGGCAAAAAAGGTCTCAAATCCCTGATGGATACCATCCCCAAGCCCGAAGAAAAACGGGTCGACGGCTGCGGCTGGAAATACAAGCATTTTGAAGCCGGGCCGGGGCTGTTGCATCTAATGTACCCGCACATCGGAAGCAAAGACCCCTATCCGATCAAAGCCTATATCGCTTTCCGTCACGATCCGCTGCTGGCGTTGCCGGATCCCGAAGCGCAGAAGAAGGCATTCGACAAGCTGGACCTTCTGGTTGCCATCGACGCCAATTACAGTGAAACCGCCTGGTACGCCGATGTGCTGCTGCCGTCGGCGACCTATTTAGAGAAATCAAGCGTATTGTCAACCGGCAAAGGCCTCAAGCCCCAGTTTCAGATGCGCAAAAAGGCGGTGGATCCCCGTAACGAGGCCAAACCGGATTGGTGGATTTTCAAGTCACTGGCCGAGCGCCTGGGCGTCGGCAAGTATTTTAAATTCAATGACATCGAAGAGTTCTGGGAATGGCAGCTCGAAGGAACCGGCTTTGAAGTGGCCGATTTCGAAAAAACAGGAACGGTCTCCCTCACCGATAAGCCCGTCTGGTGGGATCGCATGAAAGATCTTAAGTTTAAAACGCCTTCAGGCAAAATAGAATTTGTGTCCAGCCATCTGGCGGAAAACGGTTTTGAATCTTTCAGACCTTATGAGCGACCGAAAAAACCTGAGCCAGGGCATTATCGCCTCGCTTTCGGCAGGAGCCCCGTCCATACACATGGCCGCACCATAAATAATCCGGTCCTCAATGAAATCATGCCCGAGAATGAGTTGTGGATCAATGCCGATGAGGCTGCTAAACTGGGGATCGCTGGCGGGGATCGGGTACAGGTGACATCTTCGGACGGCAGCCACAGCGGCACGATTAAGGCCTTTGTGACCGAATTTATCCACCCGGAATCGGTATTTATGGTTCACGGCTTCGGCCGCAAGGTCCCCTGGCAGACCCGCGGTTACAACAAAGGTCTGGGCGACTATCGCTTTGAAACCGGCCTGCTGGATGTCTACGACCCGGTCGGCGGCGCCATCGCGCTGCTGGAGTGTTTTGTGAAAGTCGAAAAAGCCACGTAACTCGATTGGAATCGGAGGAATATCCATGAGCAAATATTACATCTCCCAGGACACCCGGCGCTGCATCGGATGCTTCAGCTGTGAGTCTCATTGTAAAATTAAAAATAATCTGCCGATCGGGCCGCGCCTGACCCAGATTATTACAGTCGGCCCTAAAAAAGTGAAAAATTTACCCCGTACGTCCTGGGTATTCATGCCGTGTTTCCACTGCCAGGATCCGTGGTGTGTATCGGCCTGCCCCACCGGGGCTATGCAGAAACGGCCCGAGGACGGCATTGTCTTTGTCGAATCTGACCTGTGTGTGGGCTGCAAGGCCTGCATCACCGCCTGTCCCTGGGGAACACCCCAGTGGAACCCGCAAACCGGCAAGGCAGTCAAATGCGATTATTGCATGGACCGCGTCGACCAGGGTTTGGAGCCGGCCTGTGTGACCAAATGCATCACCAAATGCCTGCATTTCGGTGAACCGTCGCTTAAATCTCGGAGCCGGCGGGAACGGCATGCCCGGCAGGTTGCTGATTTTGACTAAAGCTGAAACGCTGTATCCGGGTAATGCGCTTCCGCGAAGGATTCAGGCATCGGCGTGTCATCGATTTTTCGGCCTGGGAGAAAAAAATGTCCGCACAGATCTGTCCGGTTCACCAGAGCGTCACGACGCTCGGTGAAATGATCGACTCGGGTCGGTTGAAAACCCCCCGCAATCGATGGACGGCAGAAGAAATAAAAACACTCATCAATGATATCGCCTGGGGCAATGCCGGCGCCGAGCATCTGCCGGCCGTTGATGCCAAAGTGCAGCAACTAAAAGCCGAGTGCGCCGATGACGGCTGCCGCGATGTTGTCGATTTCATCGAATCAGTTGTTTCTCAGAACCGGGAAACGTTCATCAGTCATATCGATACCCACAATTGCCCCACCGGCGAATGCGTCAAACTCGCGCCGGCACCCTGTCAGATGACCTGTCCGGCCGGGCTGGACATCCCCACCTATGTGACCCTGATCGGTATGGGGCGCGATGCCGAAGCCATCGATGTCATCCGCAAAGACTGCCCTTTCCCCTGGGTCTGCGGTCTGGTGTGCACCCGCCCCTGCGAGTTTATGTGTGTGCGCGGCCGCATCGACACGTCGATCGCCATTAAAAACCTCAAGGGCTTTGCCGCCGAACGCGCCATGTCGGAGGGCAGCTACCGCAATCCGCCCAAGGAACCCGCCAAAGACAAAAAGGTCTGCGTGATCGGTGCCGGGCCCGGCGGACTGAGCGCCGCCTATTACCTGGCCCTGAAAGGGTATGGTGTTCGCGTCATCGAGCAGCATGCGGTGGCCGGCGGCATGTTGTTGCTGGGTATTCCCCGCTATCGGCTGCCACGGGAAATTATCGACCGTGAAGTCGAAATGCTGCGAAACCTGGGAGTCGAGTTCAATTTTGACACCCGATTTGGAACCGATATCACTATCGATCAATTAAAAAAGCAAGGTTTTGCAGCCTTTTTCTTTGCGGTCAATACGGTCACCACCGAAACAGGGGCGGCGGGTGTTTTCGTCGCCGGTGACGCCGCCACCGGACCGGCTACGGTCATCGAAGCCATCGGCGGCGGCAATGTGGCCATCGATGCCGCCCGGACCTGTTTGCGCCTGGGATGCGAATCCGTTACGCTTGCCTACCGGCGCACGCGGGCGGAAATGCCGGCCGACCCGGAGGAGGTCGAGCAGGCTGAAGAAGAAGGTGTGCGATTTGAATATTTAAACATCCCCACGGAGATTGTCGGCCGCCGGGCCAGGCTGGAAGGGCTCAAGTGCCTGCAGGCCAAACTGGTGACCGTTGAGGGCCAGGATCGCAAATTTCCGAAAGCCATCGACGGCAGTGATTTTGTAATCGAAGCCGATGCGGTGATTCCGGCCATCGGCCAGCGGGTGGATGCCGCCTGTCTGGAATCGGTGGCCGGACTGGATTGGACCCGTCGCAAAACCATTCAGGTCAATACGGTCACCACCGAAACAGGGGCGGCGGGTGTTTTCG
>WOR8_10008946_pt1 | contig 14908 bp, 6 predicted proteins | sample DeeMarSeWOR38_10_FD_19890 | JGI IMG/M metagenome (IMG submission 19890) | reverse complement strand
TATGATTGTTAGGATGCGTACTGTTTCACCTGGGTTTACTTCTCCTGCTGGATCAAGTTTTACTCCTGAGCTCCAGGCGCTTATGTAGGTAACTTCAGGATCCTCATTAATAGTAGCAAAAGTGGCTGTTACTGTTTTATCTTCATTCATTGTGATCGTTTCTGGATTGGTATCACCGGTTAGATCGTCGCTCCATCCAGTAAAGCTCCATCCAGGATTGGCTTCTGCTGTTAAGGTAATTACTGTGCCGTCTGAATATGTTCCGCCTGTAGGATCCAAAGTTACGGATCCGCTACCTTCAATATTAACTGTTAGGGTGTATGTTGGGATTTCTGTGAATGTGGCTGTTACTGTTTTGTCGCCATCCATTGTAATTGTGTCTGGATTGGTTGAACCAGTTAAATCACCACTCCAATTATCAAAGATCCAGCCTGGATCAGCAATAGCCTCCAAGGAAACTACACTGCCATCCGCATAAGATGCTTGATCTGGAGTTTTTGTTACTGCTCCATTTCCAACAATATTTACTGTTAGAGTATACTCATCAGTTAAGGTAAAGATTGCTTCTATTGTGTGATCAGAATCCACACTTGGGAATCTGTATTCGCTGATAGGACCAACTGAGCCTCCATCAACCAAAACATCAGAAATAATAGCGCCTGCCTCTGGGGTTATCATGAAGATTTGTTCATTTCCATTATATACTCTTATTTCTCCTTCTGGAGTGAGACTTCCTCCTTCATTTGAGAAAGCATCAATTACCCAAGTTCCCTCTTCTATTCCCATTACATTATCAATGTAGAAGCTTCCTGCTCCATCATGCCATTGAGCAAAACTAATAGCGTTTACACTATTTTTGTTTGTTCTTGCCCTATCTTGGAGTTGGAACTCATCATCCACATAAATATCATATCTGCCAGTGTCTAAATTGCAAACCACTCTTATTGTATACCATTGATCTAAGTTCAATCCAGTAGCAATAACACTAAACGCCTCCCAATCATCATTGTTGTCTCTGCAAACCAAATCCATAGTACCTGTATCGCCTCCCCCGGTTTTATTAAACGCCAAATAAACAAACCGATCAGCATCGACACTATTAGGACCATTAAGTCCATCAGAATCATCACCAATCATCATCCAAGCAGTCCTATCAGGATTACCGTCAATATCCATAATCGAATCAACATAAACACCCCACTCAACCCAAAAGATCCCAGTTTGAGCATATCCAAACTCTTGACTCAAGTAAGCATCACCAGCCTCACTGCCAGTAAATCCAGCTTTCTTACCAGAGTTTCCACCTACATTACTCTCATCTAAGAATATCAAGCCTGGAGTACCAGCCAAGCTTTCATACCAGTCTTGACCCATACCATCACCAATCAAATCCGCACTATTAGCACTGCCCTCGAAATCATTGTCTACAATCATCTCAGGCAAACCAAGAAAAACAAAAACAGCAGTAACACTCTTGTCACTATCCATCAAAATAGTCTCTGAATCACTTGTGCTCACCAAGTCACCTCTCCACTCAATGAATGCTCCTCCACTATCAGCAATCGCATCCAAAGAAACCAAAGTACCTGGATCAAAAGATGCATCACTAGGACTTACATCAACACTACCAGAGCCCTCAATGCTAAGATTTAGCTTAAACGTATTCGCATAAACCACATTGTCAATATAGAAGCTTCCAGCTCCATTAAACAATTGAGCAAAACTAATCGCAGTCACAGCCGACTTAGCAGTTCTAGAAGCTACAGTGCCCTGATACACATCATCCACATAAACCTCATATGTATCAGTAGTCAAATCGCACAAAACCTTGATAGTGTACCACTGATCCAAATTCAAACCAGTAGCAACTATAGTAAATGATGTCCAATCATCATCATTGTCTCCAGCCACCAAATCCATAGTTCCAGTCTCTCCTCCTCCATCTTTGGCAAATGCCAAGTAAACAAACCGATCATCATCAGCACTATTAGGACCATTTTCAGTTTTCATGTTATCACCAATCATCATCCAAGCAGTCCTATCAGGATTACCGTCAATATCCATAATCGAATCAACATAAACATCCCACTCAAACGAAAATGTGCCAGTTAACGGATATCCAAACTCCTGGCTCAAGTAAGTATCACCAGCCTCACTGCCAGTAAATCCAGCTTTCTTACCAGAGTTTCCACCAATGTTTGTTTGATCTAAGTACACAGAGTCTGGTAGTTCGCCAAGGCTTTCATACCAATCTGGTCCAACACCATCAGCTATTAGCTCTGCCGTGTCAATACTTGCTTGAAAATCACCATCAACAATCACATCAGGCACACCCAAATCCACAAAATGCGCTGTCACAGTCTTATCTACATCCATTAAAATTGACTCAGAGGCAGAAGAGCTAACTAAATCACCAGTCCACTCGATAAACCCGCCACCTAAATCAGCCACGGCCTCTAAAGAAACCAATGTGTCAGGAACATAACTCAACCCACCAGGAGTTGCAGTTACACTTCCTGAACCCTCAACATTAATTTTCAATTTAACTATCTGCTCATCAGGTGGAGCATAAACATTATCAACATAGAATTGTCCAGCCCCATCATAAGACTGAGCAAAAGTCACATGATCAATATACGCTACCTCATTTTCAGGAGCCACATCAACTCCAAACAACACACCATCAACATACACATCATAGGTCTGAGATACAAGATCACAAACAACCTTGATAGTGTACCATTGATCCAAATTCAAACCAGAAACAATCACAGAATCAATCTCATATGACCCACTCATAGAGACAAGATCAGCAGTTCCAGTAAAAGCTCCTCCATCCTTATGGAAAGCCAAATACGCAAAGCGCTCATCCCTATCTCTGTTAGGATCCGGATTAGAGCCACCATCATCTGCGTTATTTCCAATCATCATCAGTCCAGCTCGATCCGTGTATGAATCAGCCAAATCAAGTATTGAATCAACATAGATGTCCCATTGAACCGTGCAAAACTCAGACTGTGCTTCACTAAACTCTTGGCTCATATAGGAACTGTCAAGATCGTCTGCAGTAAAGCCTGCTTTCTTTCCAGTATTGCCACCAATATTACTTTCATCTAAAAATAGAATGTTGGGATCATCATATCCGCTTTCATACCAATCCTGCCCTGCAGTATTATCTCTAAGATCCTCACTATCAACGCTAGCTTCAAAATCATTATCCACCAAATACTGGTCTTGGGTTGTGAACACAAAAACTGCAGTTGTTATCTCTGATCCATCATCAGCAACAACCTCCCAAGTATAAGTAGTACCATACAAAACACCACTCACAGGAAGAGTGTAGGTTCCATCTCCAACACCCACAACACTATCACTTCCAATATCAGGAGTTGTAGTTATTGTATAATCCATTGTATCACCCTGATAGTCAACTAAATCAAAGCTAAGCTCAGTTAATCCAAAAACCGATAACTGAGTTGCACCATTCTCAGGAACAGGATTATAAATAACAGGCTGAGTTAACGAAGATTCTTCATCCCCCATACTTAAGAATGAACTACCTAGCTTCTGATTGTTGTAAGAAGCTAAAATATAGCCGGCTGAACGAGCAGGATTAGAGATTCTAATCTCATCAAGACTACCATCTAAATATCTCGTACCATCATATAGGCATCTTCCAATTTCTAAGGGAACATCACCATTATTAAAAACAGATGATAGAGTACCGCCAGTTGTTGTTAGGGGCTCTCCATTCACATAAAATACTGGAATACTATCTGCTTCCCAAACCACAGTTATGTAGTACCATGTGTAAGCGGTTGGATTAAACGGAACATAATAAACCTCATAACTGCTTCCATCTGAAGAAACAAGCATACTTAATTGATCTGAAGAGCGATAATCAATAAACCAGCCCATGTCACCAGCAGCATTATCAAATTTATTCAAGATTGTTTGGCGTCTAGAAGTATCTTGCAAATTAACCCAAAAGCTTGCAGTTACAGCCTCAGTGTACCCTGCAAAACCATCACTATGCACAAACTGCAAATAATCATTGCTTCCGTCAAAAGAGTAAGCAACATCAATTATACCACCAGCACCCTGAGTTACACCGCCAAGAACAGAACCCGTGTGGCCAGCACTTGTTGAATCCAAACAATCACCACTCTCCTCAGAGAGATGCAAAACAAGCTTGTAGCTCTCATCCCAAACAGCAGTTGGATCCTGCTGATTTGAAGCTCCCGAGTTACCATAATACATAAAGAAGTTGGTGTACTGGCTTGAGGACACAAAAGGCAAATTAACCCAAGCAGTAAGCGCGCCTGTTGAACTATCAAAAGCCTCAATTTCATGGCTAAGTTTCACCATACTATTATCTACAAAGACTATATCATCACCATCAGCCTGAGCATTGCTGATAAGATCAGCATCAACAATATCCACAAGAACTGGAAAATCAACTAAATCTTCACTAACCTGCAAAGGATCAATACTAAAGGTTTTTCGATACATCCAAGAAGCATCCCACCAAGCAGGAATAGCCATAGTATTAAAACTATAGGTCTTTGTCCTAAAGTATGCTCCATCATCAGCATTAACAGTCCAAGAATAAGATGATCCATAATCAAGACCACTAACACTAACCGAGTAACGTCCATCACTTACACCAGTTCCGCTTCCACTTCCAATATTTGGTGTGGTAGTTACTGTGTAGTCTATCGGATCATTATGAAAATCATCTAAATCAAAACTCAACTCTGAGATATTTGGAGGAACATCAATTGTTCCATCTGCAGGATACTCATCTGATATTATTGGAGCATTAGCAGCCTGCAAAGGCAGATATTCAGCAGCACCCATTCTTCTCTCACTATAAAATTGAACCTCAGATCTGGGTCTCAGTTCTGGATGATAGTCTCCTAGGGGATGTCCCTGAGGTGCAAGTCCAGGGGTATCAAAAGCCCAAACTCGACCCCCCTGACCAGAATCACCCTGATACGAAACACAAATCTCCATCAACCCATCCTCATCAATATCCTGGGCGACAGGACGATTCACCCAGTAATAAGCTGTAAACAAATACTCATCAACAAAAACAAAACCTTCTCCCTCTTCATAAGTGAAAACATGAATACCTCCTTGAGATACTTCATCCCAACTTGAAACAATAACATCCATTTGTCCATCGCCCGTAACATCAGCCATCAAAGGACCAAAATACATATAACGAGGAGTATCCCCAATCCGTAGGCCATCTTCACCTAAAAGCCGTCCATCTTCTACCCAATCAACAAGATCCCAAATAACAAGATCCTGACAAGTATTATCGTGTTCACCATCCGCAACAAGAATCTCCAAGTTCCCATCATAATCAATATCATAAACTACATGCTGATAGTGACCAGCCAAAACATCGTCATATCTGAAAGTTAGATCTTTTCGTATAACACTTCCATCCATATTGTAAATCGCAATTCCTCCTTCATGGTCAGCGGAAATCACGTCCAGTTGCCCATCACCATTTACGTCTGCAAGGACTGGAATGTTACTGCTACACATAATATCAAAATCATTCCATCTTGGAGTAAGATCATTAGCAGAATAGGATATAACACCCTGACCCATACCGCTGTTACGATCACCCATATACAATTCAAACTCTCCATCCTCATCAATATCAGCGATCGACAAACCACCTGAACAGGATCGCCAACTCCATTGCGTAGCAAGAATTTCTCCATCATACGACAGCTTTACTACTTGTCCAGTTCCATCATACCCATCCTCATCAGTGTAAACATCTGTAGTTACTGTGAATATTTCCTTGAAGCCGTCACCGTCAACATCAGCAACCACTGGACTTGAATGGCTGGTTCCGCCCAATCCTCCAGTATCTCCTGGATTTGTAGGTATTCTCCAAACTCGGCTACCGTCAATTGCGTTAAGCACCATTATCCCTGTCATGTCTGCCTCCAAATACCAGCTTAGAGGCACGATAACTTCCCAATCGCCATCATTCTCCAAATCAGCAATCTGAGGTTGGCACCAGAAGTAAATGTGAGGATCATAATGATTCCAAATCTCGTCACCTGTGTTGGGATCTAGACAGACAACATGTTCGTTGTATGCCCATATGACTTCCTCATCGCCATCCCCATTAACATCAACAATTAAAGGTTCCGCAACGCCACCGGATAATCTAGGGCTTGTCCATTTAGGGAAAAGCACCTCCATAGGTTGAGCTTTTGCTTCTGGTATTAACAAAGACAGAGGAACTACAAAAAAACCAACTATAAAGAATGCAATTATAATATAACTGAAAAATTTATTTTTAGATCTAATGCTGCTGTTTCTCACTTTTTTCTCCTTCTCCAATTTAAAATCCTAATTTATATCAAATATCAAAAAAACTGTTTTAAAAATATAGTGATACATTCCTATATAATTAAATAATAGAAGATTTTGCTGGAATCAAACAATAGAACATTATTCTATGATTTTTTCAAATGAATTCTAAAACAGTATTTTTGTTCAACAAATTGTTTGATTTTGATAGTTGTACAAAACGTTTATTATATCGTCATATGCCATATACTGTATCGTCATATACCATATACTTCAATGAAACTAAAACAAAGAGGCTTAAATTTTGGGATTTATCCAACTCAAATACATGGCCATCATATCCCTTAGCATAGTCCTCATTGCAAGCTCAATTAGCTTTTTATCAACCCCTACACCTACTCCTGCACCTCAAGTTACTCCCACTCCCATACCTACACCTACTCCTAACCCAACTTCTTCACCAACTCTAACACCTACCCCAACATCAACTCCTACGCCTACCCCTAGCTCTACTCCAGCCCAGACTCCTACTCCAACCCCAACTCCTACACCGTCTCCTATTCAAACTTCTTATATGGGTGTATGTACTAATTATCAAACATACATTGTTCAAAATGTGATAGATTTTATGAATGAAAAGAATTTGAACATTTACAGGATGTGTTTTTTTGTTGGTGCTTCTGAATCTAAGATAACTGAGATTGTTCAGTATTATCTTGATAATTGTGATCATATGTTAGTTTTGAATTATTATCATAATGGGTATACGCCTGTTACTTTAAGTGATTCTAATTGGGTTGCTTCTACAAATTTAGCGTTGAGTTTGCTTTCAACCTTTAGTGGCTATCAAGACCGTATAATTATTGAGCCTTATAATCAGTATGCTCAGTCGATAAGTAAAATTCAGCAGTTTGTGTATGATATTAGAGATGCTGGGTATACAAGCAAGATTTACTGTAGTCGATGGTATACTCAAAGTCAGCGAGATTTTATCAATATTGATGATCCTTTGTATGGTCATATTGTTTGTGGTCAACAGCAATATATGGGTTCTGTAGGGCTGTCAGAGGCTATTCGTAGAACTCAAGTGTTTTTGGATGCTGGTGTTGAAGTGATTGATGGTGAAGTGGGTGCTTGTATTGAGGAGTATCCTCAGTTTACTCAGTCACTTGTGGATGATGTTAATTCTTATTTGGAGTGGTGCGATGACAATGGTGTTGGTGCTTGTGTTTGGATGCTTGAAGGATTAAGAGATTGGTCTGTTGATTCTTCAACTTCTTATAAAAACTTAGGATTGGTTTTCCCTAGATAGGTTGTGGAATCTTCTGGGTTTGTGGGATTTTATGTTTGATTATGGTGATGGGGTTGGGGGTTTTGTGAGGCAAGCTTATTGGGCACCTTATGATTTAAAACCAGCCTACTATACTGCAAAAGAATATCTCACAACCTAAAATCTTGACTAAACTTTCCAAAACATAATCTGTATGCTAAAAATAGCCTTTTTAAGTTTTCTCAAAACCAAATTATGAGCAACTTTTTTTGTCTATGACTATTTTTTTAAATTCTTGTTCACACAATATCATTAATCTAAAAATAGGAAGTTTTCAAGATTAAGATTGCTCAGGTATGCCCCAGATATTATCCTCTTATAGGAGGAGTTGAGGTTCACGTAGAGGAAATCAGTAAAAGATTAGCAAAAAAAGGTTTTGAAGTTGAAGTATTAACTGTCGACACATCCAAAAAACTGGAGAAAGATAGCGATCATGAAGGTGTTATAATTAAAAGATTTGAATCAGATGGTCCAAGGGTTTTAGCTGATATATTTTTTCCCTCTATTAAGTTATGGAAGTATCTAAGAACAAATTCTTTTAGATTTGATATAATTCATACTCATAATTATCAAGCCCTCCCCTCCTTCTATGCTTCTAATTCAACAGTTTTAAATAAGTTAGTTTTTACGCCTCATTATCATGGAGGAAAGAGCGATTTTTTTAGAAGTTTGCTTCATAGACCTTACAAATTGTTAGGGAGAGAAATCTTTAAGAAAGCTGATAAAATAATTTGTGTTTCTAATTATGAAAAGAAATTAGTCTTAAAAAACATGGGAATTGATGGCAAAAAGATCTCGGTTATTCCTAATGGATTAAATTTAGAAGAATTCAAAGGAATTCATAAAAAAGAAAAAGAATTAAAAAGTTTATTGTATGTTGGCAGGTTAGAAAAATATAAAGGAGTACAATTTTTACTTAGGGTTTTACCTAAATTAGACGATGATGTTTTTGTTGAGATTGTGGGAATTGGACCATACAAACAGGAATTAAAAAAACTTGTATCTAATCTAGGATTAGAAGAAAGGGTTATATTTTATGAAAATCTTGAGCGCAAAGATTTGATTCAAAAATTTTCTGATGCTAATATTTTTGTTTCTTTATCAACTAGAGAATCTTATGGTATTACAATCGCTGAAGCTTTGGCTTTAGGGACACCCTGTATTGTTTCTAATCATTCAGCTTTGCGTGAATGGGTTGATGGAAAGGATTGTTTGGGAATTGATTATCCGCCAGATATTGATACATTGTCAAATTTGATTAACATACTTATGGGAAAAATTACTGATTATTCAAGCATTAAAAATCGAGCACCAAGTTGGGATACAGTAGCAAAGAAATTAATCGAAATCTATAACCAAATAATAAAGATCGACATGTAATTCTTATATGAATTAATTTTCTAGAATAATTATTAATAAAATCTTAAATCCAAGATTAAAGATTTCTTAGTAGGTCAAAATCAGCCAAAAGACAGTTACGATTCAGTTAGGGAAATGATTACTTTATGAAAGTATCAGTTATTATTTGTACTCACTTGGTTGAGAGATTTCAAAATGGCCTTTATAATACACTAAAAAGCCTTGAAAAACAGACATACCCAGATTTAGATACAATAATTATTGTCGATGGAAATCGTAAACTGTATGAAATTATTATGTCACAGCTATCCTCTTTTTACAAACGTGAGATTAAAGTCATTCTTAATAAAAAAAATATGGGTTTGGCTCATTGTAGAAATCTTGGAGTAAAAAATTCAAAAGGTGACGTTGTGGCTTTCTTGGACGATGATGTAATTGCAGACAGCCACTGGATAGAAAATATTTTAGACACATACAACTCTTTTCCAAATTGCATTGGAGTAGGTGGAAGAATTTTACCATTATGGGAATCGAAAAAACCTATTTTTCTACCAAAAGAACTATATTGGCTTATCGGATGTAGTTACGAAAATTCTTCAGGATTACAAGAAGTTCGGAACACTTTTGGTTCAAATTTAAGTTTTAGAAAAAAGACCTTTGATAGTGTAGGTCTATTTAATGAAAGTTTAGGGAAAAAAAGTGGAGAAAAAGGATTTGCCGTTCAAGGAGAAGAAACAGAATTCTGCATAAGAGCTTCACAAACCTTGGGGAATAAGATTATTCTTAATCCGAAGGCAATAGTCTATCACAGAGTAAATTATAACACGAAGATCTGGAATTATATTATTAGACGATCATTTGATGAAGGATATTCCAAGGCAATCATTCGCTCATTTTTTCCTAACAATGTTCTAAAAACAGAGACAAGCTATCTAAAAAATTTAATATTTCAATATTTTCCAAATAAGATAAAAACAAATCAAAGTGACTTTAATCAATTAACCAGAGACTTTTTTACTCCCGCAATTGTAGTTTTAATGACAATTTCAGGCTATTATTCTTTTAAATTAAATCAGTTTTTATTGCCTATTCTGCGATATTTCAAAAGGGAAAGTAAATGAACACTGTATTTACTTTTGATGATATATCACCGGATTATGTGTCGGTTTTCAAACTAAAAAAACTTATAACTTTTCTCAACGACATAAACATAAACGCTACCCTCTTTATAATCCCAAATAGTAATGGCCAATTCCCATTAGATGAAGCATACATATCAACATTAAAATTTGCTATAAAAACAGGTCATGAAATTGCTCAACATGGATATAGGCATGGAAACCCCCTCAAGTTAGGAGTTATTCCACTGAAAAGTGAATTTGGTTCGATTTTACCAATTCCTTGGCCATCCTATGAAAAACAAATAAATCTATTTACGAAAGGAAAAATATTAATTAAAGAAAAAATAGGTCAAAACCCTGTGGGATTTCGTGCACCCTCATATATAACCAACAAAATAACTTTTAAGATATTAAAAGAATTAGGATATTCTTACGACTCCAGTAAAACACTTTTTAAACCAACTCAGAATCTCCGTTTTAGATTTAGAACATTTAACTCAGCAAAATTGTCTATTATAGAAGGTATCAAAGAAATACCTGTAACCGGTGATTATACACACAACTTAACTTATGATAATTTCTTTCATGCACTTAAAAGAGCAATTAACGATTTCAAACTGGTTAAAAAAATGAAAGGTATTTTTGTAGTTAATGTTCACATTCAGAATTTAGATATTCAACTCAAATTCATAAGGAAACTAAATGAAAAACTATCAAAAAATACAAAATTTTTCAAGCTTCAAGACATAGCAGAAAATTAATGAAAATGGGCAATAAAAAGAGAATAATCCATAATATAGATATCACCCAACAATAATTTATCCCTCCTCCTCTATTTTTTATTAGAAAGCTAGAGATTAATATTCACATTGGGATTTTTTTAAACTACAAAAAATCAATGCGTTCTATTCTGTGTACACATGACCCAGGAAGAAAATACTATATGAGTGACAACTTTAAAGTTAGTCATAAAGATAAAACACAATTTACCCTCTAAGCTCTCGAACTAGCTCAAACCTGGCCATAGATAGAACGATACTATATCTACAAGAATCTGAACTAAGGAAAAGTTCAACCTGACTATTAGAGGCTAATCAAAGAAAACTTCAAAACTTCTACGAAGTAAACTTTGCATTTTTTTAGGAAGCAAAATGCTAACAGGAGCCAAAAAATCAAAGTAAGAATATATTAATAACTTGGGAATCTGAGAAGCCTTAATTTGCTCTGCTTTCTTGCGAATATCAAAGTCTCTAAACCACCCAAAAAACTCTTCTGAACCAAATAAATCATGATCCAAAGTCTTAGGCAAATGTTGCTGGATATCTTCCCACTCAAAAATTGGATATAATCTGTTTACCAATTTTGCCGGTCTTTCAGACAATCCCTTTCTTCCAAAAAAACCTCCAGCCTCAAGCACTTTTTTAATATTACTCAAGGTATTTGAATTAATTTTAAAACCGAATTTATTAGGATCAATTCCCTCAGCAAGTAATCCAACAATAGTTCGGGAACATTTCTCACACTTGCCACAATTTATTCCAGCAAGTTGATATTTACTACAAACCTTCAAGCGAGGATATTTCCCCGTTTCCATAACGTACTCTTTTATAATATGCTTTATTTTTTCCTGTCTTGTAGTATCAAATCCATCATGAACCACTCTAGTGTTTCCCCAATACAGGTTATTATCAATTAATGGATGAGATCCCCAAGGATAATTAAACTCTCTAGTAAACGAAGAAGCCAAAATAATACTACCCACATTCTCAACAACAGTTAACGGAGCACAATGCCCACTCAAAACAATCCCATGAGAAAGATTCATCCACCAGTTTAAACCAAATTTCTCATAAACTAACCTTTCGTTTATTACTTGCTCAACATTTGTTTTGATCAAAAACAATTTTTCCTCCTTATCATAAACTGGAGTTAACAATTTTTCATCTTGCAACTGTTTATCAATCGATGTACCTTTTCCTGAAACTGAAATCAAAATCAAATCTTTCTTTCTATATTTTATATAGGATGAAGTGGAATCCAGTCCTCCACTAAACAAAAGCCCAAATCTATTACTCTTGTAACTGTTTGTTTTAGGATCTGTTACTATTTTAGTTGAAAATGAAAGATGAGGATACCACTTTTTCATCACCGATTTAACAATCTTCAAACAATCAAGAAAACTCTTATCCATAGATTCAATGTAAACGTCTGCACCTAGACACCAAGCCAAAGTAACCAAACTAGCCAAACCTGGAATCCTAAGCACACTTTTATCCACACAATCAATATCCTCGGGATATTCAACAACTAAACGGTTAGATGAAAAGAATCTGCCCACTTTTGGTGAAAAAACTAGATTAAAGGATAATACTCTTTTATTGTATACAATTGGACCTTCTATTCTAATTTGATCTCTCATAACCTTCAACTGAACCCTTATCCTTATGTTGTAAAAATAAGAGTTTTTTAAAATCTTATTCTTACTTTTGACTGATACAATCCTCTAATTGTATTGGTTTATTTATTTCTAATAAAACACAACTTTAATTTATAACCCCTGATACACTTTTCCTATAATACTTGGACGTTTTTTAGTGTTTTCGATGTCTTTAACAGAAGAAAATATCTCACGAATACTATCTGTCTTATCACATCCACTTAGAAGACAAATTATTCTCTATCTTAACGAACATAAAACTGCAACCTTTACCGATTTAGCCAATTATACAAAAGTAGATACTGGAAAACTAAGTTTTCACATAAGAACCCTGGGAGCTTTTCTGGCACAAACAGAAACAGGAAAATACAAACTAAGTGCTAAAGGTAAAAACGCAATTATTCTAATTAAAGACTTGGAAGACTGGGCCCTTTCCGCTGAAACTGTTGACGACAAAATTTCTGATATGAAAACTGAATACGAAGTAAAACCATCCAGACGAATAAGCGCTACTCTTATAGATTTTATCTTAATACAAGCTTTTATGATAATAGGCTATTACTTCTTTTTAATAAGCCTAAATCTGATAATTTTTGTTATAGTTTTCTGGGCCTACCTAACCCTTTTTGAAGGATATAGCGGTCAAAGCCTTGGCAAGCTGATATTAACCATGAAAGTAGTCAGGCTAGATGGAAAAAAAATATCATACGGACAATCATCAATTCGAAATTTTGGCAAAGTCTTTCTTTTGCCTTTTGACCTATATTTTGGACTACGATTAAAAGATAAAAGATACTGGCGCTACTTTGAGAAATACACTCAAACAACTCTAATCAATGTTCCAAAAAAATAAACTATTTCTATTATTCTAAATTTAGATTTTTTGGCTCGTGAAGTCCACTTAACTATTTAGTAGATTTTCTTTCTGAAAAACGCTTATTATTCCGTTTATATTGTGTCTGGAACTGCATTCGCAAGGCAAAGCAGTTATGTCTATGCCCATCTTAGCGGCCAAAAATGCTTGATACAAACTTCAAAAATTAAAGCTGCAAGAAAAACGAGGACATCTAAAATGAACAAAGGTTACAGCCAAAATTCAAATAAAACAAATAGAAAAAATAATACCTATTTAAAATTTCAATTCAAAAAAAATAAAAAAATCATTATCTTTACCCTATTTACTTTAATAGCATTAAGTGTCATTACAACAATCTCACCAGCATTATCCTCAACAAAACAAGACCCAATTATTGTTGATGATGTTAATGCTGTGTTTGTTGGTGATTGGGGTTCTTCTTCATATGTTTCTGGTTTTTATGGTGATGGTTACAGATATGATTTTGCTGGTAGAGGTTTTAGTACTGCTACTTGGTCTTTTAGTGTTCCTGTTGATGGTTCTTGGGAGGTTTTTGCTTATTGGAGCAGTTACAATAACAGGGCTAGTGATGCCCCTTACACAATTAATCACGCTGAAGGTTCTTCTCTTGTAAGAGTTAATCAAAGGGAGAATGGTGAACAATGGATTAGTCTTGGAATTTTTGATTTTGATGGGTCTGGTAGCATTGTGCTTTCAGATGATGCTAACGGAGTTGTTATCGCTGACGCAATTAAACTTGTACATATTTCAATTTCTCCTGAACCTACTCCAAGCCCTACTTCAGCTCCTACTCCTACGCCAACTCTCACAACAATAATTGTTGATAATGATGATGCTGATTTTGTCGGTGACTGGAGGCACTCAACCTATATTCAAGGCTTTTACGGTAGTGACTATCAATATGCTTTTGCTGGGGAAGGCAACTATTATGCAACTTGGTCTTTCAATATTCCAACTGCTGGGTCTTGGGAGGTTTTTGCTTGGTATAGTAGTGACCTAAACAGAGCTACTAACGCCCCATACAAAATAAGCCATTCTGATGGTTTAAATACTGTACTTATAAACCAAGAAATTAATGGAGAAGAATGGGTGAGTCTTGGAACATACAACTTTTATACTGGAACAACAAGTGTGACGCTTTCTGATAATGCCAACCAATTTGTTGTTGCAGACGCTGTAAAAATGGAATTTATTTCCCCACAATCAGCTCCTACACCAACTCCTACTCCTACGCCTGCCCCTAGCTCTACTCCAGCACCGACTCCTAGGCCAACTCCTACAGCATCTCCTATTCAGTCTTCTTATATGGGTATATCTGGTAGGCCTTGTGTGTGGCGTACTGATACTAATTATCAAACATACATTGTTCAAAATGTGATAGATTTTATGAATGAAAAGAATTTGAACATTTACAGGATGTGTTTTTTTGTTGGTGCTTC